>Ga0208643_1000544_pt1 | contig 24609 bp, 40 predicted proteins | sample VirMetDEL_Nov_12_FD_184516 | JGI IMG/M metagenome (GOLD analysis project Ga0208643, IMG submission 184516) | Aqueous microbial communities from the Delaware River and Bay under freshwater to marine salinity gradient to study organic matter... | ecosystem: Environmental > Aquatic > Marine >... | reverse complement strand
CAGTTGTTTAGTTAGGGATGTATTCAATCGCGGTAGCTCCTTTCTTTAGAACCGCTCGACGGATCACTTCGCCGTCTAGGTAGAACCGATACTCTCGGTCTCCGTTGTCCAACATCCGATGCGTAGTCGTATGTCGCAGGAAGACGTGGGAGTTTTTAGCAGAGGTGCCGACCTTGACCGTCACCTCGCCTGTTGCTTTCACGCCATACGATTTGCTAGACGCATATACGCAGGCCAGCACTTCGTTCCAGATGGGCCAGCTTCTCATTGGAACAGCCCGTCATATTCGTGCGTTGACAGGAAGTGGCGGAAGTCGTTGTCCACTCGTTCGCTGTACGCTTGCCACTCGTCACGGAACTGCTGGGCGTCATCACCCTGCAGCCAGAATGACCAGCCTCCCTCGTGTTCTACGACCTTGAGACCGTATCCCACATCGCTCATGTAGTATCCACCTATCCTCATACGTTGTCCTCCGAGTAAATTTCTGACGAGTGCCATGTGCCATCGCCTTTGAAGATGTTGAGTTGTAACGTCCTCCCTTCGTGCAGCATCCTCCGGCCTTCTTTGAGTGCCAGAGTTTTGTTTTTGTGCTGGGTTGAAATGATCCACTCTCCGTTGGTGTGAGAGAGCCGCCACCGCGACCCTCTCTTCCAGACATTGCTGTCCCGCCAAGCCATCAGTCTACAGTGACCGTAAAGGTTGTGCCTGATGCAACGTTTATCTCCTTGTCGCTGAAGTCATAATCGTCGATGACCTCAACGATCATGTCGGTCATACCGCCGTAGCAGGTGAGATGTTCCTGCGCGATCTCCCCTATGTCGTAGGAATGATTGGTAATATCGAACTCCTCTATCTGGTTTTCCAGACTGTCGATCTTGGTCTGGAGTTCTTCGATCTTGGTGTCAGTCTCGCTTTTGTTTGCGGACTGAACGATTGAGATGATGAGTTGTGCCAGCGCATTTGCGTCAGCGTCGATCTTGATATCTTCGTCGAACATGTGGTTCTCCTAGTTGATTGGTGCGGGAGCCGAGGCCCCCGCTTGGTGATTACTGAGCGGTGATGTGGTAGCCCTGCTTGTAGAACAGGCCCAACAACTGCTTGCGGTCGCTGGCCTCACGAGCGGCTTTGTCCAGCAGGTGCTGCTTGAGGATCGGATCGTCCTCGTGGGCGGCGTCCTCCAACAGCCGCTGCTCGTATGCTTCGGACCTGCGAACGGCGTCCTGCCGACGATGCTCATTCAGTGTTGGCATGTTGAGTACGAACTCACGAGTCTCCTCGAACGCTAGGTCGGTGTCCTCAAACTTCTCGCGGGAGAAGTACTGGTACTCGGTTGAGTCGGACTCGGTTGCCCTGTACTCGACTGCGAACCGTACCTCGGAGCCGTAGTTTGGGCGTGGTTCTAGGTGCAAGTTGACCTCGAACCTGTAGTAACCCAGCGTGTCTCCGTGATCCTTGAGTTGGTTTAGTTTGTAGTGGATGACCATGATGATATCCTCTCTTACATGGTTTAAGAAAAACAACGCACTCACATTTTTGCGTGCGCCGTGCGACCCGGTTTTTGCTGGGCAGGAAATGGGGGTCAAGCTCGGAGTACAAACACGGAGCAGGCATTCCTTAAAAACAAAAAATGTTGCCTGAAACAGTTTGGACGGGCCGTAGCTCTCGACGTTTATACACTCTTTGATCGTGCTATTATGTGATGCTTGAGGCCCATTTTCTGAACGGCGATCCGAGTGTCGGTCGCGCACGGAAAAATTGTGTGTGTGTTGTGCGTCAGGGGGAGGTTCAGAAAACAAAAATCAGAGCGCGTAAGCGCACAATAGAAACAGTTTTCTGGGCTGACCGTAGGGGCACCAAACAAGAACCCCCGATGCAAACCAACAGCAGCCCCACCCACGACAGATCGGGGGCCAATCGCCAAACAAATGTGATTCCGGTTCAGGAATCTTCTAAAAGGCGTTTTGGGTATTCTTCAAGAAACAAAAATAAGAGCAAGGAAGAGAGCGACCGTCTAAGCTGATTCTTCATCGGCTTAGACGGTTGTGAGAAGGAATTGCACAATAAACTCAGTTTCTTGCTTGGTTTGGGATAAGTCCCCCCTGACTCTTTTGGGGTCGCCCCTTCGCGACCTATGGGCCTCTCGTCTTCTGCATCGCGCTGGAGGCGCAACGTGGATTGTGCGTTCTTAAAAAATCATCCCTTGGCAAACCAAGCTATGTGACTTTGCCATGATTTTTTGAGGACGCTCAGGCAATCCACAAAGGAAATGTGAAGTAAGGATGGCCCATACGAAACTTGCCCCGGGCCTTGTGCCCGTGCAAGGGTTCGTTCAAAGAAAGAAAAAAAGAATGCGCGAAGCACAATCATGAATGAATCTCTTTAGCCGTGGTACTCACCAGCTTGCTGGCCGAGACTTCTTCAGGCTCGGTCTTTGATGAGTGACGCGAGTAATGCTCCAAAAACCACAGGACCAAGTAATAAATTTCCAGCAGCGCGATAGGCCCTAGCAGAAACACGAGCCTTTCCAGACAAGCAAGCTCCAGAGAAAGCACATGCCTCTTGAAAAACACAAGGCCCTAGAACAACCCTATGTTTTCTGGAAGCATGTCTTGGGGGTTACTATGCCTAATTGCAACGGTAGCTAGACAACCTCGACCCCCATCACCCCCTTTTAGGAGGTACGCAGGTCGTGCGGCGTCCTATAGTGTTAGTCCGATAAAATTGTTCCGGTGTTTTTTCGTTCGGAAAAAATCTGGGTGCAATATCATTTCTCTTTGGTTATAGTTCCGGTAACCAAGGTCCGAGGTTCGATGACATGGCAGATCGTTACACGATAGACACCACTCGTTTTATTCCTCCGAATTTGCGTGGGATTGCGTCTACGTTAGGTTTGGACGATGCGTCTAATATGAATGCTGTTGTTAGTATGTTCATGCGTCCGAGGGACGCTGCTGCTCGTTATTCTGAGCCTGAGAAGTATTCACCTACTGGCAAGCGCGAGACGAGTGATTTGATAGAGGCTGGCATGGGTCCTGCTGAGGCTTTATTGGGTGTTGGTGTTGGTCGTTTTTTAAGTGAGCCGATTCGTCGTACCTTGATGTCTATGTTGGGCATTGATTCTGGTGATGCCTCCAAGTTTTCCACGACTGATCGTTCTGTACCTGAGACGGATTTTGAGGCGATGTACGGGGGTGACAGGGGCGGTTTGGATGCTGCGTCTATGACTGATTCTGAACTTCTTGATAGGTTTAATCGGGAGTATCCGGACGCGGAAGATGTAGCGTTGCAGAGTGCTATGTTTGATGACGAAGAAATGGGTCTTCCTGTTGGTGATTATTATGATCCGGAGTATGTTCCGGACGCGGAAGATATTCAGGAGATGTTGGATGATGGCGCTACTGCTGCTGAGGTTCGTCAGTTGATGGATCAGCAGTCTCGTTTAAACGTTGATCCTGTTGATGCGATGAGGAACGAAGCTGGAGATCAGGCTTTAGCAAACGCTCGTGACGATGCTGGCATTGTTGACGAAATCCCGTTTACTGATGACGATGCGTATACTGGTCTTACTGACGCTGATTACGGGCCTACTGAGGCGGCGTTAGCGGATGCAGGAGCGGATTTCCCAGCCGCTAATAATCCAGTAGATGGTGCGTTGGATGCGGTAGCGGCTGGAGATGCCACTGTCTTTACGCAGGTTCCCATGAAGCCACCACAGGTATCGTATGGGTTGGATGATCCGGGGCGCGGGTTACAGGCTGCGTTACAGACTGTTTCTAGGAAGTCTGGTTTGAAGTTTCCTGACGGGGAGGCTGCGTTTAAGGCGTTAAAGAGTCAGGGTGTTACGGACGCTGAGTTAGAGGCTCGTGGTTTAATGTCTTTGAAGGATTTAACGGATTTTGACGGAACTGCGGCTGCGAAGATGTTGTCTGGTTTTCAGGAGCGCATGATGGGCGGCAAGTTTCCTGATGACATTAATTTAGGTTCTCCGATTACGATTACGGAATTGCGAGAGGGTGGCACTGAATATGATAAGTATTTCACGAAGGGTGGCACTGATTATTTAGAGACGGTATTTACGTTACGTGATTCTAACTTGGGGCCTGATGTTTCTAGGCAGTTAAAGAACAGGACGGCGGGTCATCATCCTATGGAGCAGGTTGGTGGTCCTACTTTATTCCACACTCGTTCTGCTGTGTTTGACGTAGATGGCGGTGGTTCGACGTTTCATTTGGGCGAGATACAGTCTGATGTGAACAACAGTTCACGCACTATATTGAAGAACCGGAAGATTTTGGAGGACCTTGGTTCTGACAGAAGTGACATGCTTTCAGCTATGTATTACACTGGGGTCTCACGAGACACGGGCCAAAGGAAGGCCAGTGCTGCATCTTCCAAGAATCAGGAGATACTGGGTTTATTAGAGGGTACGATTTTTAAAAAGAATATAGTTGAGGCTAATGATTCTTCAGCCTCTGTTCAAGCGGGTTTTGGTCCTCGGTTTGACCAGATTCCTATTACTGAGCAGGTTGATAAGTTGATGGCTGAGTTGATGGACTTGAGAAACACGCGAGGAAATAAGACGGCTTCGGAGTTAGGGGTTGGTAAGTTATACGACACGGCTACGATTACGCGCATGGCAATTCGTAGGTCCTTGGAGCAGGCTGCAGATTCTGGTGCGGAGTTTTTTACGTTGGGTACTGGTCAGATGGCGAAGGACATGACGTTTGGTGATTTGGGTGGACAGCAAGAGTATTACGACAAGATTGTTCCGGGGGCCTTGAAGAAGGTGTTGAACAAGTTGGGCGCTGATTCAAAGTTGGAGATGCCGAAGGTTGAGGACATACCGATGTACGGTGCGGATAGAGACGGCGCGGAGACGGTTTTTATGGTTCCGGGTTTTAAGATGACGGATGATTTTCGCAAGGCTGTTGCAGAGGTTGGCTTGCCTATGTTTAGGGATGGTGGTCGTGTTGATGTTTCACGGTTCACGGGCCTTGGTTCGATGGGGTATATGATATGAGCAGTCCTTTCAGACGAGCGATGTTTGGTAGTGAGAGCAGTAGTAACTACGGTGAGACGGGATCGGATTCTGGTCATTATGGCGGTTATCAGTTTGGTGACGCTAGGTTGAGTGAGTTTGCAGATTTCTTAGGCCGTCCAGTTAGTCGGGAAGAGTTTATTTCGAGTCCTAGGCTGCAAGAGCAGGCGATGGATTGGCATGAGGCAGACATTTTAGATTATATTGAGAAGAAGGATTTGGGAAAGTATCTTGGGTCCACGATCAAAGGAACTAAGATAACTGAAGGCTCGTTGCTGGCTATGGCTCATTTGGGCGGCAGATCGGGAATGGCAACTTATCTTCGTAGTGACGGGAAGATAGATAAGCAGGATAAGTACAAGACAAGGATGAGTGATTACGCTCGTAAGTTTGCTCCGTTTTCGATTACAGATGATGTTGGTTCTGAGGCGAACTTAGACCTTGCAGCATCTGAGTTGAGGGAAGAAGCGGCGGCTATCAGGGCTGCGGACGCGGATTTATACAATGCTTTGAACCAAGCTTCGGGGATCACGAGCGGAGCGGCTAGTGGCGTTGATCCACAGGTGGCGGCGATAGCTTCGGCTGTCATGGAGGCTAAGAAGGGTGACAAGAAACGTTCTGGTATTGGTAATATTATGATGGAGTCTTCACCACGTCCCATGCCCATGCCTACGCCGACGAGTGCCTTGCAGGTTTCTCAAAGACCGCCTAGTGCTATGGATAGGTTTACGGGCGGCATTGGTAGTTTAAAAGACAGTATTGGAAACATGTTTAGAATGGGGAATTAATATGGGTATCTTCGACGACATAGGAGATTTCGTTGACAGCATTACGTCTGGTCGGGGTCAGGATAGGGCTGGGAGAAAAGAAGCTGGGTATGGCGGTTCTAGTAACAGAAACGTTACATCTAGCCCTCGCCCTCAACTTCGTCCCGATGATTTTGCCAAACAGGTCGAAAGGGCTAGAAAGGATTTCCAAGGTTCTGATGGCCGCGGTTCTGAAGCCTACCAAAAAATGATGGATGCACCTAAAGATTATAATGATTCTCGACTGGTGCTTGATGATGTTCCTTATTTCAAAGGTCCCAGAGTTAGGAAATATGAGCCTGAAGGCCCATTCGACTTCCTTAAAAACGTTATGTTTGATTCGAAAAAAGACGCCTTAACTGATCTCCGTCTGGGCATTGGTTCTTTATCTGGGACTAGCCTACCGGGGTTTCAGAAAACGATGGAGTCTATGGGTTATGCGGGATTGCCCAAGGAAGCGTACCAGACAGCGTTTGACAACTTTAATGAACGTACTAAGAAGACACAAGAGGCGGTTTCAGGGTCAATGGGCGATGACTATGATCGTGCTTTTGTTGATCCGTGTCCCGAGGGTTATCAGACTGATTCGGTAACGGGTATGTGTGTTCCTGTAATGGACGTGACCCCTGAGCCGATTGTGCCTACTCCGTTTCCTGACCTTCCGGGTGGCGGCGGCGGTGGCATGACTTCTCCTGTTCTTCCTTTGATGGACTATACTCAATCTATAGATTACACTGCTCCGAGAATCTCGCCTCCTGTTCCTCAAGGCATAGCTGGAATACCTATCACACCGATTATGGTGTAGGTGTGAAGTGTCGGCACTGTGGTAGGGGGATTGAGGAGGATACGGTGGACAAGGCTCCTTCGTGTTCCCATTGCTATCTGCCTTGGTTTTTCTTTTTAGGGGAAAATAAAAATGCAGTGTTGGCATTGTAGTACCGAGTTAATTTGGGGCGGGGACCATGACATAGCGGACGATGAGGACTATGTTATGGAGACGAACTTGTCGTGTCCTGAGTGTAGGACTTTGGTAATGGTTTATTATCCCGCAGAGGAAGAAGATGACCCTTCAGAGCTTTGATGCGCTTCCCGAGGAGGCGTTAAAAGAAATACTGGCTTTAACGGAGGCCAAGAGGCGTCTTGATTTACAGGACGAAGCGCAGAACAAGTTCATGCCGTTCGCGCATCATGTGTATGAGAACTTCATTGAGGGGCGTCATCACAGGGTTATTGCGGAGAAGCTAGAGGCTGTGGCTCGTGGCGAGTTGAAGCGGTTGATTATTAACATGCCGCCTCGTCATTCGAAGTCCGAGTTTGCGAGTTACCTGATGCCTGCATGGTTTTTGGGTAGGAACCCTAAACTAAAGATCATTCAGGCTACCCATAATACAGAACTAGCTGTACGTTTTGGTAGGAAGGTCCGAGATTTAATTGACGATCCTGCGTATCGGGAGATTTTTCCGGACACGAACTTGAAGGAGGACAACAAGGGCGCGGGAAAATGGGGTACTGACAAGGGCGGTGAGTACTTTGCGGCGGGTGTTGGTGCGGCGGTCACGGGTCGTGGTGCGGATTTGTTTGTAATTGACGATCCACACTCGGAGCAGGACGCTATGAGCGACACTGCGTTCGACCATGCGTATGAGTGGTACACTTCTGGTCCTCGTCAGCGTCTACAACCGGGTGGTGCAATCATAATTGTCATGACTCGGTGGGGTAAGAAGGACTTGACGGGTCGTTTATTGGCCCGACAGGGCGGCGATGTGATGGCGGACAAGTGGGAAGTGGTGGAATTTCCTGCGATTATGCCTAGCGGCAACCCTTTGTGGCCTGAGTTTTGGGAAAAAGACGCATTACTGGGGATTAAGGCGTCTTTGCCCGTGTCAAAGTGGTCTGCGCAGTGGCAACAGACGCCCACGGCCTCTGAATCTGCGATTATCAAGCGCGATTGGTGGCAACCGTGGGAGGAGGACAAGGTTCCCACGTTAAAATACGTCATGCAGTCGTATGATACGGCGTTTTCGAAGAAAGAGAGCGCGGATTACAGCGCGATTACGACTTGGGGCGTGTTTAACCCGCTAGAGGGCGGTCCTGACCACATAATTTTGATGGATGCGCAGCGTGGTAGGTGGAGTTTCCCTGAATTAAAGGAAATTGCCTATGACGAGCACGATTATTGGGACCCAGACATGGTTATCATAGAAGCCAAGGCCACGGGACAGCCTTTGATAGACGAATTACGTCTCAAGGGCATTCCTGCTTTGGGTTTTTCTCCGGGCAGGGGCAAGGATAAGGTCACTAGGATGCACATGGTAGCTCCTTTATTTGAGGCGGGGGTTGTTTGGTATCCTTCGGACAAGAAGTTCCCTGAAGAGGTCATCGAAGAGGTGGTTTCTTTTCCCTATGGTGACAACGACGATTATTGTGATAGTATGACCTTAGCTTTGATGCGTTTTCGGCAGGGTGGTTTTATCTATCTGGACGGCGAAGATGACCTAGAGGATGAATGGAAACCTCGTAAACGGGAGTATTACTGATGGTGATGTCACCAGACATAGAAGTACCGATTGATGTTCCTATGGAGTTTCCTAACGGAGCCGAGATTATTGATGACGGCATGGGCGGGGCGATAGTTCAGTCTATGGAAGAGATGCCTATAGATATACCTGATGACATTCCGTTTGACGCTAACTTGGCAGAATACTTGGATGACGGCGTTCTTGGAGAGATATCCTCTGATCTTCGCGGCTTATACGAGGAAGATTTAGAGTCGAGGTCCGAGTGGGAAGAGACGTATACCAAGGGGTTAGATTTACTTGGGTTAAAAGCAGAGGAGCGCACAACTCCGTTTGAGGGTGCGTCCGGTATTGTGCATCCCATGATTAGCGAGAGTGTTACGCAGTTTCAGGCACAGGCATACAAGGAGCTTTTGCCAGCGGGTGGCCCTGTTAGAACTCGTCTTATGGGTTTGCAGGACCAAGCTCGTGAGGATCAGGCCAATCGGGTAGAGCACTTTATGAACTACCAGATTACGGAGATCATGGAAGAGTATGATCCGGACATGGATCAGATGCTGTTTTATCTCCCCTTGTCTGGTTCTACGTTTAAGAAGGTTTACTTTGATCCCACGAAGCAACGTGCAGTTGCACAGTTCATCCCAGCACAAGACTTGGTTGTGCCGTACTCTGCGTCCGACTTAGCTACAAGCAATCGGGTTACGCATGTATTGCGTATGGACATCAACGATGTACGCAAGATGCAGGTTGGTGGTGTATATCGTGACGTTGATTTGAAAGAGGGCGGGGAGGTTGAGGCTGACTCTGTTCGTCAGAAGGTCAATGAGCTAGAGGGGCTGTCCAAGAATTACTCTGACGATGTTTTGACGGTGCTAGAGATGCATGCGGACATGGACATTGAGGGTTTTGAGGACATAAACCCTCAGACGGGAGAGCCATCGGGCATAAAGCTACCGTACATCATTACGATTGATGACAACTCGGGACAGATTCTGTCTATTCGGCGCAACTTTGACATGGGTGATCCCATGATGCGCAAGCGTCAATACTTCGTGCACTATAAGTTCATGCCCGGATTAGGGTTTTACGGCTTTGGTTTAGTGCATATGATTGGCGGGTTGGGCCGTGCCTCGACAAGCTTGCTGCGTCAGTTGATTGATGCGGGTACGCTTTCGAATTTACCTGCAGGTTTCAAGGCCCGTGGTGTTCGCGTTCGTAACTCTGACGAGCCATTGCAGCCCGGAGAGTGGCGGGACATTGATGTTCCGGGCGGTGCGATTAGGGATTCGATTATTCCTCTGCCGTATAAGGAGCCATCGGCTACCTTAGCGCAGATGCTTGGCGGTTTGGTTGCGGACGGAAGACGCTTTATATCTGTAGCGGACCAACAGATATCAGACATGAACCAAGAGACGCCAGTTGGAACGACTGTTGCGCTATTGGAACGTGGATCGAAGGTTATGTCCGCGATTCACAAACGTTTGCACTACGCGCAGAAAACCGAGTTTCGGCTTTTGGCGCGTATCTTCGCTGAAAACTTACCTCCCGTTTACCCATATGAGGTAGCTGGCGCACCCCAGCAGGTTAAGGCGCAAGACTTCGACGGCAGGGTTGACGTCCTCCCCGTCAGTGACCCTAACATTTTTTCGATGGCGCAGCGAGTTACATTGGCCCAACAGCAACTACAGTTGGCTCAGTCAAACCCGCAAATGCATAACCTCCATGCCGCCTATCGAAGAATGTATCAGGCGTTGGAGGTGCAAAACATTAATGAGATACTTCCTCCCCCTCCTCAACCGCAGCCAAAGGACCCTGCGATGGAGAACGCGGACATGATCTCGGGACAGCCAGCCAAGGCATTTCCTCCTCAAGACCATGACGCTCACATACAGTCTCACTTGAGCCTGTTGAGTTTACCCATACTGCAGAAGACGCCCCCTGTTATGGCGGGGTTATATACGCATGTGTTAGAGCATGTATCTATGAAGGCTCGTGAAGTGGTTATGGAACAGATACAGGCTCTTGTTGCGGAACCACAGCAGCAGATGCAGCAACTACAACAGATGGCTCAGGCAGGGGCTATATCGCCGCAGCAAGCCCAACAGCAGATGCAGCAACTACAGCCTCAACAGTTTTCGCCAGAACAGGTAGAGGCTCAGGTTGCTGTGGTAGAGGCTGAGTTAATGGCTGACATCATGCCTCGTTTAGCGGCGGGTCAAGACAGTGCGGGAGAGGACCCCTTGGTTAAGATTCGAATGCAGGAGCTTCAGATTAAACAGATGGAGGCGGAGCACAAGGCTGCTATTGATCAGGCTAAGATTGAGATAGAGGGTGCCAAGCTTGAACAACGTGCCGTTACTGATGCTGCTCGACTTGATTTACAAGAAGAGATAGCCGATAATCGCAATGCGGTTAATCAGGAGCGTATTGAGATGCAGCGTCAAGCATCAGTGCGAAAAGGATAATGAGTCCAGAATTTTTATGGAGTGGTGTTTTAACGGCTATTATTGGTGGATTGGGCTGGTTTGTTAGAAGCCAAGTTTCTGAGATGAGCCGTTTGCAGATACTTTTGAATCGCACTAGAGAAGAGATGGCGAAGGAGTATGTCACGAAGGTTGAAAACACCACTGACATAAACCGAGTTATTGTGAGGTTGGACGCTTTAGACTCTAAGATGGATCGCATGTTGGAGAGATAAATGATTGATCCTGTAACGGCTTTTGCTGCAGCTAACGCCGCGTTTAAGGGCGTGAAGATGTTGGTTGGCGCTGGTCGTGAGATGCAGGACGTCAGCAAGCAGCTTGGGCAGTGGTACTGTGCGGTTGCGGACATAACCAAGGCAGAAACCCAGCGTAAGAATCCAACGTGGTTGGATAAGAAGACGCACGGAACCGATAACATAGAGCAGCAAGCTATGGATATCGTGATCCGCAAGAAGACCCTGATGGAAAAAGAGAAAGAGATTAAGTTCATGCTGGACTATAGGTTTGGCTTGGGGACTTACGATGAGATGCTGGGTATGCGCCGTAAGATACGTGCTGAACGGGAGGAGACCGTGTATCGCGCTATGGAAGCCAAGCGTCAGATACAAAACAATATGGCTATTGGCGCGTTAAGTATTGGTATAATCGGCGTTTTAGGTGGTGGTATTTATTTAATAGTATTGGTTACGCAATGATAAACGCGCTTATTTTGTCTGTAACTCTTGCGGGAGTAGCTAATCCAACGCATGTTCAGTGTCACTTATGGAAACGGTTTACAGCCGAAAACGGTCAAAAGGTGTGTGTTTATAGGTTCACAGCGGGTTATGGAGGATTGGGGTATCATTACCCTACTAAAAGTTTTTCAGAATGCCCGAAGGTTTTTAGTTGTCTGTACGAGAAGAAGGATAAACGCCCTAGTTTATCGGAGATATTAGATGGCCTGAAAGGAGGTTTCTAATGACTATGGAGAAGTTTTTGGCGTGGAAGGTTATGCCTCGGCTTATGATGTTGGTGATGACTGTTATGTATATAAGAGTGATTGAGTGGTTTATGTCGTTGCCGCAGGATGTTGTTAGTACGCAAGCTACTGCGCTGACTGCAACCGTAACGGGAGCTATGACAGGCGCATTCGCCGTATGGTTAGGATCAGAAAAATGATGGCATTACTGGGAAGTTTACTTGGTTTCGGCAGTTCGTTCCTGCCGTCTGTTCTTGATTACTTCAAGGCAAACCAAGCGCAGAAGCATCGCATGGAAATGATGCAATTAGAAACAGAGCTTGCTCAAAGACGATCTGAGATGAAGCTTGTTGAGTTAGACAAGAAGGCGGACATTGAAGAAACAAGGGGGCTGTATGCACATGATCGATCTATCGACGCTGGAGGATTTATCAACGGTCTTCGGGGTTCTGTTCGTCCTATTATTACTTATGCCTTTTTCGGATTGTTCGTAGCCACGAAGGTTGTGATTATGGTTAAGGTTACGCAGGCTGGTGGTGATTGGATGCAGGCCGTTGATCTAATGTGGGATGGCGAAACCTCTGGATTGTTCAGTGCGGTATTGGCATTTTGGTTTGGTAATAGAGCCATCTCTAAGTACGCAGCCAAATGACAGATAAGGTAGTTCCTTTTCCAAAGCTATCTGAGGCTGACCAACAGTGGCTTGACTTAAAGAAACAACAGGAACTTATTCGTCAACAGGCTAGACTCATAGCAAAGAAAGGATGAATCATGGGATACAAGTTAGGAAAGCGAAGCCTGTCAAGGCTAGAAGGGGTCAACGACGATCTGGTAACTGTCGTGAAGTACGCCATCGGCGTTACGAAGCAGGACTTCAGTGTGATCTGCGGCCTGCGAACGATAGAGGAGCAGAAGGCGTTAGTTGCAAAAGGGGCATCTCAAACCATGCGGTCAAAACACATTGACGGTAACGCGGTAGACTTGATGGCTTATTGTGATGGCGGAGGTCGTTGGGAGCTTAACCTTTATGATGAGATTGCCGATGCTATGAAGGAAGCGGCAGAGGCAGCGGGGGTTAAGCTGAGGTGGGGCGCGGCGTGGACTATTGATGACCTTGGCGCTTACGAAGGCACAGCAGAACACGCTATGTGTTCGTATATTGATACACGAAGATCACAGGCGCGTAGGCCCTTCATAGATGCTCCGCATTTTGAATTAATGTTCTGATGTATGTCTTTGCTCTCTTGTTGTTCGTGGGTTATGGAGCATCAAGAGAGCTGGTTGTTGAAGACATGTACTTTTACCGTGTAGATCACTGTAATGCGATGGCTTCACTTCTGGTGAAAAGATACAGTTCTCACGGTATTGCGGCTAAAGATCGTGTTGTTGCGTATTGTGTGCCAAAGAAAATTGACACAGAAAAAAGTCCTGTATACTAATACATATACTTTATCTAGGGAGCCGGACATGGCGATGAAGAAAAAGGGCTACCGTAACGGTGGCAAAACGGGAAACAAAAAGAAGATGATGGATGGCGGTCGCGCTAAGATGAAGCCCAAAGGCATGAGAGTCGGTGGTCGCGCTAAACCCAAGGGTATGAAGGTTGGTGGTCGCACTAAAGTAAAAATGAAAAAGGGCGGTCGCGCTAAAAAATAACACATGGCTTATTTACATTCTAACGTGCCTTATTTTAAGGCATGGGTGAGGCGTGAGTATACTCATAATCATGAGCAGTACCACGGAGAGTTCCTGCATGCGATGGTGATAGGTGTGACTTCGATGCCGAATAGGTGTCTTAGTTTTCAAGTTATCTTCACGGGTTGCGAGGCAGAGGACGAGGAAGAAGACACAGTACATGGCGGAGCAATGTGGGCAAGGATGCCTATCACTGCGTTGGTGGCGGACATTCCTTTGGAGGAGTGGCCTGATCCCATGCAGACGTATGATGCTCAACCGTGGGATTGTTCGTCACACCATCATGCCGTTTACGTTATGGACAGAGCCACCCCCTGTCCTTGGATGGCAAAGATAGATGGAGAGATGTATCCGGCAAAATACTTATTTACCGTGGACTATACGGAAAGTGAGATTGCTGATGACCCTGCTCAACACAAGCAGTCGCATGTTCTCCAGCTATTGGATGCTGGAGATTGGACAGGGAATATAGTGGCGTTACCTAACAACAGAGTTCGGGTTACGCATCCAGCGTGGTTTGAGGTTGGGGAGGGTGCGCCAGATTTTAGGCCGTCTCAACAAGTACACTACTCAAAGTCTGACCTTGATTACACTCTGGACGTAAACAAGATATTCAATAACTTGTATCAGGAAGATTGATGGACGGTGTTGCATTAGCTGCGTACTTGTATAAGGTGCTGCGAGAGCGTGAACAGGAACTCGCGGACGCTCTAGCGAATGATGTTGCCAAAGATTGGGAGCATTATAAATCTTTGGTGGGAGAGATACGGGGACTTTCCTATGCGCGATCAGAGCTAAAAACCCTGCTGGAGAATAACGCAGAAGATGTCGAAGACCTTATTTCTTCCTGAACATCTCGCGCAAAAAATGAACAAAGGAAAGGCCGATGCTTCGGACCCTTCTATTGTTGATGGCGCGTATGTTGACGCCAAGGACCGAGTGCTTGATCCGGACCTTTTAGATAAATCTCTTCTTGATAGGCTACCTCAACCCACGGGTTGGAGGCTTTTGGTGATGCCTTATCAAGGGGCCACCAAAACCACTGGAGGCTTACATATCCCTGATGAGGTTAGGGACCGAGAGGCTGTGGCTACTGTGGTTGCTTATGTTTTAAAGCTTGGACCCTTAGCATATGATGATCCTTCAAAGTTTGGAACGCAGGCAGACCCTTGGTGCAAAGAGGGTGATTGGGTTTGTATAGGCCGATACTCCGGCTCTAGGTTTAAGATAGATGGCGGGGAGGTTCGCATCATTAATGATGACGAGGTTATAGCCACTATTTTAGAACCTGATGATATTAAGCATATATAGGAGGCAACAATGGCAGAGGAACAGGCTGTTATCGAAGAAGAATCTGTAGAGGTAGAGATTGATGTTCCGGAGACAGAACCGGAACAGGCAGAACTTCCTTTAGAGGCGGAGCCGTCAAAGCAAGAAGACGGTGAGGAGCTTGAGAACTACAGCGCAAATGTTCAAAAGCGCATCTCCAAGCTTACGGAGAAGTATCGAAACGAGGAGCGCGTTAGCCAAGAAGCTACTCGCGTTGCTCAAGAGCTTATGAATGAGAACAAGCAGCTTAAAGACCGCATGCAGAATTTGGACAAAGGATACTTGTCTGAGTATGGTGGTAGAGTTGAAGCTCAGATGGACGCAGCTAAACGAGTGTTCAAAGAGGCTCATGAAACGGGTGACGCGGATAAGATGGTCGAGGCTCAAGAGGCCATGTCCAAGATTGCCATTGAGCAAGAGCGTTTGCGCATAGCTAAAGAGCGTTCTGATAAGACAGAAGTTGCTCGGGAAGAGACCATGACTCCTGCCCCTGCTTCTCAACAGGAGAAGCCTGCGGCAAAGCCGGACCCAAAAGCACAGTCTTGGGCTGAGAAGAACACTTGGTTTGGCGCTGATGAGGTTATGACCTATGCGGCTTTTGGAATACACCAAAAGATGGTGGAGCAAGAAGGGTTTGACCCGACTAGCGATGACTACTATAGTGAGGTTGATCGCCGTATGCGTGTGGAGTTTCCGCACAAGTTCCAAACGGCGAACAAAACGGGAGGAGCACAGGTCGCATCCGCTGGCGCTTCCGCATCCCGCAGCACTGCAAAACAGGGGCGCAAATCGGTTAAGCTATCACCGTCACAAATATCGATGGCGAAACGTTTAAACGTGCCGCTTGAAGAATACGCTAAGTATGTGAAGGATTAAAAGCATGGCTAATCGAAAACCTCGTGAGAGCGAGACCCGTGAAACAAGTTCACGCAGAAAACCTTGGGCACCGCCCAGCCACCTAGAAGCACCTGATGCCCCTCCGGGGTATGTGCACCGTTGGATACGAGTCGCAATGCGCGGCGAAGAGGATAAGATGAACGTCCATGCCAAGCTACGCGAGGGATGGGAGCCTGTTCGTTCCGACGAATATCCAAACTATGAGGCTCCCGTTATTGATGACGGGAAGTATGAAGGAGTAATTGGACAAGGCGGACTAATGCTTTGTCGTATACCTGCCGAGACTATCGACGAACGATCCGCGTACTACGGGAACCGGACCCGCGAACAGATGGTAGCTGTCGATCAGGATTTAATGAAGGAGCAACATCCTTCAATGCCGATATCTAATAGTCGGCAAAGTCGTGTATCGTTCGGAGGCTCACGCAGAGACTCCGACTAACTTAGAGGATTGCTATTATGGCAAATTCAAATGGAGCATTCGGGCTACGTCCGTATGGCATTCTAGGGTCCGCTGCTAACACCACTGGTACAACCGAGTATCGGATAGCTTCGGACAATAGTAACCCGATCTTTCAAGGTATGGCGGTTATCCCGCTTGCTGGAGGGGTCATTGACGATCTGCAAGCTGCGGCTGGCGGTAACGTCTCAATCGCTGGCGTCTTTAACGGATGTGAGTATGTTTCTTCGACTACGGGTGAAACGATCTTTTCGAACACTTGGCCCGGATCAGGAGCAGATTCAAACTTCCCTGTAAAGGCGTTCTTGTACGACAACCCAGCACAACTGTTTACCATTGCAACGTCTAACGTTGTGGCGGCGGCAAACACTGAGGCTGAAGTTCGTGCGGCGGTCTTTGCAAACATTGCGTTTGCGACAGGCAACAGCGGTTCAACCACCACTGGTATTTCTTCAGCGACCGCTGATTTGAATACCATCGCCACCACCAACACGTTAGCGTTGCGTATTATGGGCATCATGGATGACCCAGATAACAGCGACTTTACTGCGGCTGGTATCCCGTTAATCGTTCGTATTAACAACCACTTCAATGCGCCTACGGGTTCTATTGCGGCTGGTACTGTTTCCACGACAGGCGTATAAGGAGTTTAGAAAATGGCTATTTCTCGCGCACAACTAGCGAAAGAGCTAGAACCCGGACTAAACGCTCTGTTTGGAATGGAGTACGACCGCTACGAAAACCAACACGCGGAAATCTACACAACGGAATCATCGGACAGAGCGTTCGAGGAGGAAGTTATGTTGAGTGGATTTGGCGCTGCGCCTACTAAGGCGGAGGGTTCTAACGTATCGTTTGACGATGCTAACGAAGCATACACTGCTCGTTACAACCACGAAACTATCGCACTTGCGTTCTCTATTACAGAGGAAGCAATCGAAGACAATCTCTATGATCGTCTTGGTTCGCGGTATACTCGTGCGTTGGCTCGTTCAATGGCACACACCAAGCAAGTTAAGGCCGCTGCGGTTCTTAACAATGCGTTTACCGCTGGCGCTAGTGCTGGTGGTGATGGGGTTGCTTTGTGCGATGCATCTCACCCTCTGACGAATGGTGGCACTTTTGCTAACGAGCCTTCGACAGCCGCTGATTTGAATGAGACATCTCTTGAAGATGCCTTGATTAACATCGCTGGTTTTGTTGATGAGCGTGGACTGAAGGTTGCTCTTCGGGGTTTGAAGCTTCTTATCCCACGTCAACTGCAGTTCGTTGCAGAGCGCCTAATGGTGTCCAACCTTCGCGTTGGTACTGCGGATAATGATACGAACGCCATCCGTTCGATGGGTATGTTGCCTAACGGTTTCGCCGTTAATGACTTCCTAACGGACCCAGATGCGTTCTTCATCATGACTGACGCTCCTCGTGGTATGATTCACTTTGAACGCACCGCTCTTTCGACCAACATGGAAGCAGACTTCGACACAGGTAACATGCGCTTTAAGGCGCGTGAGCGTTACAGCTTTGGGTTCTCAGACCCACGTTGTATTTTCGGTTCCCCCGGAGCGTAATCTGTGTTACAATAACCGCAAGGATTTTCCCTCCCTGCTCAACTGGGGCGGTCTTCGGATCGCCCTTTCTTTTTGTTTAAACCTGTTGTATTGTGTCAGTATCCCTGACAGCCGCACAATGTGGCTGACACTAGCCAAGACAGGAGATCACAATGGCTAATACAACTTTTTCGGGTCCGGTTCGTTCCGAAGGCGGATTTCAAGTCGTTTCCAAGAACGCTACTACGGGCGCAATCACCACTGTTGCAAACACTGCTTCCACAGGAATTGTTACTAATAAGTATGTGAAGCATGTCGGTTACGCGACAGGTGTTACTGTGAACACTACCGCAGGGGATAGCCCTTCGATTGGTGAGTTTACGCAACCTGCAAACACAATAATCACTGACATTAAGATTTTCTGTGACACTTCGCCAGTAATCGGCACAGGTGATATTGGTTATGAGGTTGGAACTTCTAGCTCTGGCGCACAGATCGTTGCCGCCCAGACTGATGAAATCCTAGATGGCGGTACAACTGTTGTTGAGCATAACGTGACTGTAACCTCGTTGGTTCTTCAGACGCAGGATGGCACTACTGCTCCGGCTTCTGTTCAGTACACTTCTGCGGAACGTACAATCTTCTGTAATATTACCAATACGGTTGACGCTACCACTGCGGGTTCGTTTACGTTCATCATTGAGTATGTGCAAATCGCATAAATAGGAGCGTGATATGGCAGATGCTGTAGCTACACAGACGCTTTTTGACGGGGCTAAAAGGGTTGTTCAAAAGTTTACGAACATCTCAGATGGTTCCGGAGAATCGGCAGTTAAGAAGGTTGATGTTTCTGCACTGACTACGGGTTTGGATGGCGCTGCTTGCACTGGCGTTGTGATAGAACGAATCTGGTGGCAGTGTATTGGCATGAAGGTTCAAATTCTTTGGGATGCAACAACCGATGTTCTATGTATTGAACTAGGTGAGAACCAAAGCGGTAATCATGAGTACAGTGTGTTTGGTGGTTTGACTAACAACTCCGGCTCTGGAAAGACCGGAGATGTGATGTTCACAACAGTCGGTCATACAAGTGCAGACACATACACCATCATACTTGATATGAGAAAAGAGTATGGCTAGTCGTTCGGATAAAATGCCGAAGCGCAATAAAAAGAATTTTCGTCCCACAAAGTCTGGGGCGGGAATGACCAAGGCTGGAGTTGCGGCGTACCGCAAAAAGAACCCGGGGTCTAAGCTAAAGACTGCGGTGACGGGTAAGGTCAAGAAGGGCAGCAAGGACGCCAAGCGGCGTAAGTCATTCTGCGCTCGTTCGGCAGGCCAGATGAAGAAGTTTCCAAAGGCGGCTAAGGACCCTAACAGCCGTTTGCGTCAAGCACGAAAAAGGTGGAAATGTTAAATGGCAATGTCTCGGTCACAGATGGAACAACAGGTTTCCAAGTCTCCTAGTAAAGAACCAAGGGGTCTCACCTATTATAAAAACGGTGGTAGGGCTTCTCCTAAATCCAAGGGCAGCAAGATTTGCCCTGCAGGAAAAGCTTGGGCGAAGAGGACTTTTGACACGTATCCTTCGGCGTATGCAAACATGGCTGCGTCGAAGTATTGCAAAGACCCTAACTACGCAAAAGGTGCGAAGGGCAAGAAGAAGAAGAAAGCATGACACTGCCGAAAGCAAAAAGGAAAAAAGTTAAAAGGGTGATTTCTAAGTTAAAGAAAGCATCTAAGGCTCACGCTGGGCAGGCAAAGACTTTGCAAAAGGTGCTTTCGTCATCTCGGAGAAGATCATAATGGGTGCCTTAAAAAAATGGCGTGAACAGAATTGGGTTAGGATTGGGACCGATGGTAAAATCAAGGGTAAATGCGGTACTTCAAAGGACAAGAAGAACCCTGACCGATGCCTTCCAGCGGCTAAAGCACGTTCTCTTTCTAAAAAAGATAGAGCGGCGACTGCAAGGAAAAAGAAAAAAGCTGGAGCAAAAGGAAAAACCGTTGTCAGTAACACTAAGAAAGCCAAAGTCAGAGGCTACTTCGAAGGTGGAACAATCAACTACACCGAAGCCAAGAGGCCGTACGAAGGGAAAGTCCAAGAAGGCGAAGCGGTTGCGAAAGGCTGCGGAATAGTTATGGAATCTAGGCGCAAAAGAACCAAGGGTGTTCGTCAGTTTTAAAGGAGAAGGCTAATGGCTATGAAACAACCAACAAAAGACCAGATTGGTCTTAAAAAGTTACCTGAGCCAGTTCGTAATAAAATGGGGTACATGAAAAACGGCGGCAAAGTTACAAGCTTTAAAAACGGCGGCTGTGTTATGACTAAAACCAATCAATCACCGAAGTTGTATTAATCATGGCTACTTCTGGGTCCAGAGATTTCAACATTGATGTTGGGGAAATTATTGAGGAAGCGTATGAGCGGTGTGGATTAGAGGTCCGCACTGGCTACGATGCTCGTACAGCCCGTAGGTCTTTGAACCTGATGTTTGCTGATTGGGCAAACCGTGGCATTAACATGTGGACCGTGGCGCAAGCTACTATAACGTTGACGCAAGGGCAGTCTGCCCAGACGCTAACGGCTGATGTTGTGGATGTTTTGGAGATTGTTCTTAGGCGTAGCAACACAGACTTTGAGGTAGAACGGATTAGTCGGGGGGAGTACGCCACTCTTCCTAATAAAACTACGCAAGGCAGGCCAAGCCAATTTTATTTTGACCGGCAGATTTTACCTATCATAAACCTTTGGGCTGTTCCGGAAAACTCTACAGACCAATTGGTTTATTACTATGTGCAAAGGATTGAGGATGCAGATGCGTTGGTAAACACAACGGATATGCCCTTTCGTTTCTACCCCTGCATGGTGGCGGGGCTGGCGTATTATATCGCTATGAAAAGAGCGCCAGAACGGATACAACTTTTGAAGAGTGTGTATGAAGAAGAGTTCCAACGTGCGTCTGACGAAGATGAGGATCGTGTTCCTCTTAAACTTCAACCAAGCATGCAGTATCTAAGGGTGTGACATGGCCTATGCCTCAGACAAGAATGCGTATGGGATTTCGGATCGATCCGGTTTTCGCTATCGACTGAGGGATATGCGTGTTGAGTGGACCGGTGCAAAAGTGGGCAAGGATGAGTTTGAGCCAAAACACCCGCAACTGTTTCCTCCCAAGGTTGGACCGGACCCACAAGCGTTAAGGAACCCTAGGCCAGAGTCTGGTTTAGAGGAGCAGAGAAACATTCAATACGGTTTTCGACCTGTTGGTTTTAACGGGGACGAGGCGTTGACTCCTAATAGGTTGAAATCTACAGGGGAAGTCGGAGAGGTTACGGTGGTCACGTCATGAGCTTTACATTTGCGCAGTTAAAAACAGCGTTGCAAGATTATACTGAGAACACTGAGACTTCTTTTGTAAATAATCTTTCTCTTTTTATACGAACTGCGGAAGAACGGATTTTAAAATCTGTTCAGCTAAGTTTGTTTATTAAAAACGTTTCAGGCACAGCGTCCAGCGGAAACAAGTTTCTTGCCATGCCAAGTGATTTTTTAGCGCCATATTCTTTGAGTTTAAGAACCGTTACGGACCCTGTGTCTAGCGGCAGTGATTATGATTTTGTAGAGTTTAAAGATGTTAGCTTTGTTCAAACCTATACGCCTGACCCTGCTACAACAGGTGTGCCGAAATATTATGCTACGTTTGACGTTAGCACTTTTATCTTAGCTCCAACACCAAATGCTAATTACACGGCAGAGCTTCACTATTTGTATCGTCCTGCAAGCCTGACCGCAGGTGCGGACAGTGGTACAACATGGTTAAGTGAAAATGCAGAGTTAAGCCTTCTGTACGGCTCGTTAATAGAGGCGTATATTTTTATGAAGGGTGAGCAAGACGTTATGGCAATGTATGACAAGAGGTTTCAGGAGTCCTTGAGCGGATTAAAGTTGTTAGGTGAGGCCAAAGAAACAACGCAAAACTACCGTGTTGGTCAAGTTATTAGGCAGAAACAATGAACAACATGTCTTTTGGAGAGTTTAAGGTTGATGTTCAAACCACAAACAATCGTGGTGCAACTCCTGAAGAGGTGGCCCACCGTTGCGTAGGTAAGATCGTTGCTTTCTCGGAAGACGCGCATCCTACATTGCGGGATCAGGCTATTACTTATCGTGACAGCATAGAGAAGCTGCTGGTCATCTATATGAAACAGGCTATCCAAAGTGACCGTACTACGGTATATAATGCAATCAAAGAAGCGGGTCATCCTACGTTGGCTGAATATATAAGGAAAATGTAAATGGCATTCTCAGGAAACTTTTTGTGTACCTCGTTTAAGAAAGAACTGATGACGGCTACACACAATTTTACCGCAGCAAGTGACCAGTTTAAGATTGCTTTGTATGATAATAGCGCCAGTTTCACTGCCGCAACAACTGCGTACACCTCTAGTAACGAGATTACCGGCACAAACTACACGGCGAAGGGTCAGTTTTTAACAAGCGTAACGCCCACTACCAGCAGCACAACGGCTCTGACAGACTTTTCTGACGAGGTGTTTTCTAACGTAACAATCTCTTCTGTACGAGGGGCTTTGATTTATAATGAGGCTGCAAGTGGTGATCCGTCTGTTTGTGTTTTAGATTTTGGTTCGGATAAAGCCGCAAGCTCTGGTGACTTTACCATTATTTTTCCCACTGCTGACGCGAGTAACGCAATTATACGGATAGCATGACATGGCAATATCGCTAGGAAACCGTGCAAAAATGACCACCAGTACCACGGGTACTGGAACGATAACATTGGGCAGTGCCGTATCAGGATATCAATCCTTTGATGCTGCTGGTATAACCAATTCTCAAACTGTGCGTTATGCCATAGAAGATGGAACTGCTTTTGAAATAGGCAGTGGTACTTACACGTCTAGTGGCACTACTCTTACGCGGTCTGTTACGGAAAGTTCCAACTCTGACAGTGCTATTACGCTCACTGGCAACGCAGAGGTGTTTATTACAGCGACTGTTGCGGATTTGTATATCAACGATGGTGCGTCAACTCTGACAACCACGGGCGTTATTACGGGTGGCACCGTAGAGGCAACCAGCGATACGGCTGCGGGTGACAATGCCGCTATGGGCTTTACCAGCGCAGAGGGTTTAATTCTCACAGGACAAGGCAGCACGAACGATGTAACTATAAAGAATGATGCAGACGCAGATGTTCTTGAAATACCCACTGGAACCACGAATGTTACAGTAGCGGGTAACTTGGGCGTTGGCGGTACTGTTACGGCTACAGGAACTAGTGTCTTTGCTACCTTGGATATTAGTGGAGACGTTGATGTTGATGGCACATTAGAATCTGACGCTATAACATTAAACGGCACTGCAGTAACAGCCACTGCCACTTTAGACACGGGCATTTCAAACAACAACGTGCCTAAGTTTACTAGCGGCGTTGCTGATAATGACTTCTTGCGAGTGGATGGCACGGCTATTGAGGGCAGGTCAGCTTCAGAAGTGTTGTCTGATATTGCGGCAGCACCTGCGGCTGGCAGTTCAAACATTGTCACAACGGGCGCATTAAACAGCGGCAGTATTACCAGTGGTTTTGGTACTATTGATACTGGCTCTAGCAATATTACTACTACAGGGGTAGGTTCATTTGGGTCACTAGATATTAGTGGTGACATAGATGTAGATGGTACAACTAACTTAGATGTAGTAGATATTGATGGTGCTGTTGATATGGCTAGTACTGCACTAGTAACAGGAGTCCTGACCGCAAACGGTGGTGCAGTATTTAATGAAAATTCCTCTGATGTAGACTTCCGTGTTGAATCAAATGGCAATGCTAACATGTTGTTTGTTGATGGTGGTAATGATGCTGTTGTTATAGGTCATAATGATGCAACGAATGGTACATTTGCTTCTAGCCAAGCATTTCAAGTTGTAGGCACAAGTTTTACAACTTCTAGCGTAGGCTTAACAAGATTTTCGGCTGACGCTAATGGTCCATCCATTTCACTGTCTAAATCTAGGGCAGCAGGTATTGGAACAGATACTGTAGTTCAAGATAATGATGCTTTAGGCAATATATTATTTACTGGTGCTGATGGTACAGATTTAGCTACACAAGGTGCATCAATAAGTGCTGCAATAGATGGAACTCCGGGCGGTAATGATATGCCCACCAGACTTACATTTGCAACAACGGGCGATGGTAATAGTTCACCGACAGAACGTTTCCGTATTTCTTCTGATGGTTCACTATCAACACCTACCTCTGGTACATCTAATGTTAGGTTTGGTGTAAACGCAGGTAACTCAATAGCCTCTGGCGGTGACAAAAATGTGTTTGTAGGTGATGAAGCAGGTACTGCAAATACTACAGGAACCAGAAACGTTGCTGTTGGATTTGAAGCACTTAAAACAGAAGATGGTCATGGTAGGAACGTTGCTGTTGGGTATCATGCATTAGAAGATTTAAATGCAGGTACAAATGCTTTAAACATAGGTATTGGTTATAATGCAGGTGCAAATCTTACTACAGGTATACGAAACACCTTAATTGGTGCAAATGCAGGTGATGATTTAACAGATGCTGACGATAATGTAGCTATAGGAAGACAGGCTTTAAGCTCAGATACTTTAGGCAGTAAATCTGTAGCAATTGGTAATGACACTTTATTTGCACAAAACTTCACCACTGCTACTGATTCTTACAATACAGCAGTTGGTTATGCCGCAGGTGTAGCAGTCACAACAGGCGTAGATAACACCTTAATTGGTGGTGGTGCAGGAGATGCTTTAACTGATGCAGATAATAATGTAGCTGTAGGACGTAGTGCTTTAGGGTCAGATACTTTAGGTTCTAAGAGT
>Ga0208643_1000543_pt1 | contig 24660 bp, 35 predicted proteins | sample VirMetDEL_Nov_12_FD_184516 | JGI IMG/M metagenome (GOLD analysis project Ga0208643, IMG submission 184516) | Aqueous microbial communities from the Delaware River and Bay under freshwater to marine salinity gradient to study organic matter... | ecosystem: Environmental > Aquatic > Marine >... | reverse complement strand
TGGGTTGATTATCATGTAGTTACAACGGATGGGGTAACTGACAGGACAGGTAACACTACTTTAACCAATGCTAATTTAGGCGCGGGGGCGACATTTAATGGAATCCCATCCGTCAGGTTCAACGGAGTAAGTTCTAGGATTGACGCACTATTGTCTTCCATCTCACATCCATTCGCTATGTCTGTGTGGTGTGATTTTGATGTACTCGGTGATACAGTGATGGGAGTTGCAGACAAGTCTGTAACAAATAGATTCCATAGGGTATCTACCAGCTCCGTTTCAAATAGTTTGTTGGCTCAGTCATATGATGGAGTGACGCGTACAGCCGACAGTGGTATAAACCCCTTGACTGGTGGATTTAGGTTTTGCGCTGGCGTGTATGAGTCTGCAAGTTCTCGCAAAATAACGATTGACAGTTCAGCCTTCGTAACTAATACAACTGCTGTGACAACTCCAACTCTAAACAGGTTTACAGTAGGTACTGATGCAGATAGTACGCCATTCTCTTGGCTGGATGGGGATGCTATTTATTTCAAACTTTACAATTTTGCACCCAGTCAGGCATATTTAGACGTAGAATATGACAACCAATCTGCCGTAGGTGCATGGTGGACTGCTGCTGACGAAGGTGGTGGGCCAGCTACACAAATACTAACACCAACAGCTATAGCATCTGAAGAGAACTTCGGTACTCCCAGTTTAGCCACAGGTCTAGTAACAGTAACAGCAATTGGTATAGCCTCTGAGGAAGCCATAGGCGACGTTAACCTGTCTAGTGGTGCAACACTACTAGCACCAGAGAGTATGACCTCTCAGGAGGTCATAGGAGACCCTAACCTATTAGTAGGTGCAACAGCACTAACAACCGAAAGTATAACAACAGAGGAGGCCCTAGGTCTAATCAGCTTGTTATCTCAGAGTGTTGTACTAGTATCTAGTATTACCTCAGAAGAGATTGTAGGTAACCCAGAGTTAGCATACGAACAGACTATATCTGTAGTTAGTGCACATACTGGGGAAACTATGGGTAGGACTACAGTACTAGGCGGAACAGTCGTATTAAGCTTAAACACAGTGTACAGAGATGTAATGTCAGATGTATATAGAACAACAATGAGGGATGGATATGATATTAGAACATAACGTAGACAAACCACTTGAGAAGGGTAGCCACTTATTAGTGGCTGCTATTACATCTGGTGACGTTAGTTTACAAGTATCAGTAGAAGGTTCACCATATGTGACCTTAGACGATGAGTTTTTCGTAGCAACAACAACCAAGTACTTAGCCCTACCAAAGTGTAGGATTCGTGCCATCATAACTGGTGTAGCCGAAGTAGTATTAGGTAAAATAGAATACACATAAGGAGCAATCATGAACGAAGCAGAGTTTACTAAGTATGTAAGCGGAGAGCCTATCATACCAAACCTGCCTCGTTTTGAGCGCAAGATGCTAATCAAGTATGGCAAGAGCTTCCGACACATTAATATACAAGAGCAATCACGTATAGACCGTGAGAAGAAGCGTATGGCCTACGGTAAGCAGCCACGCATGGTAACCAATACCGCACATGGTAAAGTACTGGACAAGGACTGTCTAGACCGTATTAAGAGCATTATAAAGCAGTTCGAGTCTGCTGATACACACAATGGACTCAAAGTACTACAATCAGTAATTGTACACCTATTAACAACACATGAAGTAATCCATGCTAAGTTAGTATCTTGGGAGTATGGTTATGGTGACCGTCACTGCCGTACATACATTACAGTAATAGAATCCGTATTACAATCACTACAACTACTGACATTAAACGATTTAGAATACAATGATGACTGGGATGAGGATGAAGAAGTACCCGACTGGTAAAGGAACATACAATAATGGCAGCACAACGCTTACAGGACATTATAGAGCTATACAGATTCGGAGAAACAGCAACCACATTCACAAGTAGCTGCAATCTAATCTACTCAGGTAAGACAGTACACATAATTGGCTTAGGAATAGGTATAACCAGAGCTGATTGGAGAGAGATAAAACAACACCTTAAAACACAAGGTATAACATCAGCAACATGGGAACGTAGAACCCCAGAACAGACAATAAATAAGACATTTAGACTATAATTGGTCAAAATATGACCATATAAACTCTATATAAATCAATGACATCACAAGGGTCCTATAATTTAGAGTGTACGACCCAGCGTGGGGAATCATATATTTCCCACAAGGAACTAAGACAGGGTTTCACCCTCCACTCTATCCGTAATATCACTATTTTGAAAAATTAAATCCTTATATGGAGTGGTACTCCGTCTTGACGTCAACTTTGTAATTCCCCCTTGGGCCATCCATTCACTCACTGCGTTCGCTCACACAAGAAGGACTCACTTCGTTCGTGTTTAGTCTGGTTTGTGTAAGGATCGTTCATCAATCGGGATGGGTGGGCTTACGAGCTGATATGTCTCTTTTCGTATCACTCATTACATAAGGTATCACCATCATGAACATCACACACTATCTAACCAACACATCACTAGGTAACACACACACTGTAGCATTCACTGTAACACACAACCAATGCGTAGTGAGTAGTCAGACATGGGACAATGAGGATACACTAGGTGGGCCATGGACAGATACACCTAAGATGAACTACACAATACAGTCTGGTCGTGAACTGTATAAGAGCTACTTAGCACAGGGGTACACAGTATGAAGAATTGGCATAACAACGCAGACTTAGCAGCAATAGTTACAATCGTTATCATAGCCTTATTCACAAGCTTATCACTTTACATTGGGAGTATATAACATGAGTAACATAGAGGTTGGTGACACAGTATGCTTCAAGAACTTAATACGTAAGAGTAGAGAGTACTTGGTCATTAGAGTAGATGGGGACGTGGCTTGCTTATTGAGCTATTGTGGACAACATGTAACATTAACTAACATACCTTTGGAGCAACTAGTCATGAGATTCAGTAGAACACATAGAGTAATCAACTTCATCAAGCGTCACTATAACAACTCGGCAGTTGGTACTATCGAGTCATATCAATCCATTATGAATGGGGAAGACAAGTAAGTAATACACATCCTGTTAGAATAGAGAGTTCTTAAGCAACGTCGATACACTTCGTTGCGCTCTCGCTTAATGATTTTAATGATTAAAGGGCAAAAGCCCAAACACTTTAAGGTAATATATCTCATGAACGTATTAAACTCTGTAAGAACTGCACTTAACACTAACACTTCATTAACTACTGAAATCAACACTCAGCTTGAAATAGCTCGTGATTCAATTGGTGATATGCAAGCAGCACAGAAACTTGTCAATCAAATGATTGGTTTGGTTCCTCGTTTAGTATTGGAGAAGGACGTATCAGTATCATTCACAGGTGGACGTGGAGAACTTATCACAGTTGATAAAGACTTAAATGATATCATGTGGTTAATAGCATTACAAAGTACCTTAGAAACAGGTACAGTAACAATCCTTGGTCTTACTGCACTATTCGCAGCATGGGCTAAAACAGAGATGAAAGCAGTATGGTCTACTGAGTCTCTTAAACCAATTACAACTCGTTTCGTAACTGAAATGATTAGGCAAGGTGTCATAGCATCCAAGATGGTAGCACGTGAAGTATCAGAAGGTAAGATACGTAAAGTATATATACTGACTGAAGCAACAGCACTTGAAGTAAGTGATATGGTCGAAGAGCTTAGAGCAGCCGTACCAATGAAATGTAAACCTTTAACAAATCAACCTAACGCTTGGACTGATAACAACAATGGAATACATGAGTCAGCAATGATTCAACTCATTAACGGTAGTAAGCAGAAGACAATAGCACCAGCAGTGCTAGCAGCAGTAAACAAACTACAGGCAGTATCGTTTGTAGTATCACCAGCTATGATGGACGCAGCAGACATACTTCTAGATAACCTAGCCGAGTATGGTGTGACTGATGAAGACGCACGTGTATATCGTGCAGTAAGTAAATGTACTGGTACAGTTCATTTCCCAATTACAATGGATAAGCGTGGACGTATGTACTACCGTGGTGGTTTAGTTACACCACAAGGCACTGACTTCTGTAAAGCAGCATTTCAGTTCGCTGATGCAGTAGCACTAGGCGAGACAGGCTTCGATGCCATAGCAATCCATACAGCTAATGCATGTGGTATGGACAAAATATCAATCAATGACCGTATCAGTTGGGTACAGTCGAACATAGACAGTGGTGCATTCGCAGCAATCACAGACTTTGAAGATGTAATGCAAGCATTTCCAAAAGCAGATACATTCCAAGCAACTGTAGCAATATTAGAAATCAATCGCATCCTAGCGTTAGATACAGACCCAGCTACAGTTACATCAACATTGGTATGTCATCAAGACGGAACATGTAACGGATTACAACACATGGCAGCTATAACGGGCAGCCGTGAGACAGCAGTATCAGTTAATTGCGTAGCATCTACTAAAGATGATGTACCAAGTGACATATACGGTATCATTGCAGACTGTGCAGCAACTATCACTGATGGTGAAGTACAGAAGCTAATAACTAAATATGGTCGTAACATGGCTAAAAACCCTGTAATGATTGTAGGTTATGGAGCTGGCGAAGATACAGTTATCGCTAACACTGAAGCATTCCTAGCTAAGAAAGGCGAAGATGTACTTCATGGTTCATTAATCGGTAAAGCGTACATGGAAGCATTAAACCAAAACGCTTCAGCAGTTAAATCATTCACTTCAGCAATAACACGCAGAATGGAAATGGCAATGGAAGCTGGATTAACTTCAGCACAATGGGTTACAGCGGATGGTTTCGTATGTGACATCGAATACACTAACATAGAGGACTTCAGAGTACGTGCAGGTGGCTTTAATGCAGTTAAAGTTGGTGCAGTTGGTAAGCTTGATGAAATCAAGACACGTGGCGCTATGGCTCCAAATCTAATTCACAGTGTAGATGCAACGCATTTACGTATGGTAGTAAATTCACTGAACCATGACCTAGTAACAGTTCATGATTCAATCGGTTCACACGCTGGTAACTTCTTCACCACAGCCAGCGCAATCAGAGAACAATTTGTAGCAGTTCATGAGTTCGATATCATGACTGAAGTATGCGACAAGTTAGCAGTTAAACCTGTTAAGTTTGTAGCTAAACGCAGAGCTGGTGGATATAACGCAAGCGAAGCACTTAATTCAACTTACATCTTTTCATAGGATAGACATCATGAGAACATATATCGTAGTAAACGGTTTGGTAGTATTTCTTAAATAATCAAAGGGGCTTCGGCCCCTTTTTTCATGTTCAAGCGAGGACACACCAATGGCAATATTAGATTTAAAAGACATACCACACGAGATGACCGAGTATGATATGGTGAATACATACAACATGTTAGTACGTTACATCAGAGGTCATTATAAAGAGAATAACGGCATTGGCATATGTGCAGACATATTAGGCCAAGACTTTCCAAGTGAAGTAAAACGAGCTTGGGCAGGTAAACGCAACTGTGTATTCCCAATTGAGGGAGACTATACAGGATATACACTCAACAACCGTAAACACGACCGTCGCACCACTCACGGTAAGCAACGATTAGAAATGGCAAAGTTCTGCCTAGAATGGGTAGAGGGGCAATTAACAGAGGAATTCAAATGAAATATACTCCTAAAGAACTAGCGGTTCTAAAGTATATGTATGACGAGAGTATGTACATATGTGGAGCATGTGACGAACACGAAGACATGTCTTATACTAACGAACAGGACATCGTTGAGTACTTCAAGTACAGTATATATGCGGCTGGTGGTATCATCAGTAGTCTAGAGGCAAAGATGGCCATCACAGACACAATGGACAGCGCACGAGGTAGTCACTTAAACGACTACGTACTTAATGATTATCAGTATATAGCAGATATGTACGCAAAAGGGCAATTAATATTATGAACAAACAATTAATCAAACAAGTAGCCAAGGTTATTGGCAAGAAGTTAGCAGTACATGAGTTAAACATTGTAAATGCTGCTAATGAAGTAATTCAGGATGATGATGCGAAAACTGTAATAACCGCATTCGATTGGGGCGACACACCACAAGGGTGTGACTTCTGGCATTACATATACTGTGGCGTATGGCCATACAATTACACAAGAGGCAAATCGTAGTGCTAACAGCATTCTTATTTTTAATAGTAGCTTGGATGGCATTCGTTATTCAAGAATTTGTAAAGACTGAAAGGAAGAAATAATATGAAAACCATCGAACGTAGAATCACAGCACAGGTTAGCGAGAAAGCTCCTGTACATCACGCAGCATTCACAGATTCAAAGCACCGTACATCAGATGGTGTATCAAGTAGTATCGCAGACACGTGGCGTACACGCGCTAACAACAAACCTTTAACAATCATTCGTACAGGAGCATAACATGTTTAAATTAATTCAGAACAAGAAAGTAATCTTTCAATCAGCTAAGAAGATTGATGCAATCTTTGAGCACCAACAATACAAGCGTCATGAGAAAGTGCGTTTAGTTGAGGCCAATGCCTAGCCTACCTTGGTGGGAGAGAACTTGGTTCTCTATCGTAGAACGTTGTGACCGATTCAGTGCAGAAGAAGTCACTTTAACTTATGAAGACATCCATACAATGCGGGAAGTAGCAGTAGAGTTTGCTAGACTCCGTAGCTTTAAAGCAGACTTGGATGATATAACACAGGAATATGCAGACTAGATGTTTAAGCAACACGACGTAGTTACAGAAGAGGATGTAGGCAACTTCATCCTTGAACTACACAATTCAACAACACAACCAATTGACGAGGTACTTAATCGTGAAGTCATCCAACTGGTTAGAGATAGCGAGAAACCTACCACTCGGTCATAAGGCTAGAGTGGACTGCCCTGCTTGTGGAGAGGGTACAAATACTAAGGCCATGATAGTTAGTCATAACATCAAGGCTTACTCTGGTTCCTGCTTCGCTTGTAGCCACCAGCCTTTCGAAATGAAGGGTAAACAAACACTTGCTGAAATAGCAGAACTAAAGAGGATTAACAATGAGTCATTACATGGAGCAGCAGGAGAACAACCTGCATTGCCAACTGATTTCACAACAGATATTCCGTTGGAAGGGAGATTGTGGCTTTACTCCAACGGCATCACAGACAAGCTTAAACGAGAATACAGCATCGGTTATTCAGAACGCCTTAAACGCGTTGTCATGCCTATATTCAATTCCGAAGGTACACTTACATGGTATCAGTGTAGAGCGTTACTTAAAGGACAAACACCTAAATATCTTCAGCCAAGAGGAGATAAGCATAGTGTGGTGTTCCAATCCAAACTACGGGAAACTGAGCACATTACATCAACAGTTGTTGTCGTTGAAGACATTATGTCGGCAATTAGAGTTGGTGAACTTTCCACAGCAGTATCCCTCCTCGGCACGAAAGCTACTACATCACAGGTTAACTATCTGTCAAAGTATGATAAGGTTATTACTTGGCTCGACAGTGATAAAGCTGGTAAAAGAGGAAGTGCTTCTATTAGACAATCTTGCGGCCTTCTTACAGAAACTTATAACATTGTCACAGAACATGACCCCAAATTCTATTCCAAACAACAAATAAAGGAAATACTATGTCAACATCTAAAATAGCACCTCACAGAGGCACAGAAGTCTTCGGAGTACTCATGGGTACTAAGCCATTAGGTAGTGTACCATTGGACGGTACAGACGGTCGTACTGTCTTAGATGCACAGCGCCTATACACACACGTTAAGAACGGTGTAGTATACTTCGCACTAACTGAAGGACCATTAAACGCCTTCAAATTCCTAACTAGTGAGTCTGCAAAACTGATAATCAGAACTAAAGCAGACCATAATCGTGCTATGGGACGACTCTTCGGCTACACTGAAGAGGAGATTGAAGAATTCATAGCAACAGAAGTAGCATGTGATTGTATTGCATGTACAGGAGCAGTACACTAATGGCATCTATTGATTTAGCATTACTACGAGTAATCAAGAACAAGACGGAGTACGACAAAGTATTCCGTTACATCCCATTGGATGCTGTTAACAAACGTACAGCACTTATGGCAAAATCTATTGGTAAGTATTTCGAGAATAACGAAACAGAAACCAGTATTAACTTTCACTCATTCCGTTCTATGTTCTTTAACTCTTACAACAAGAAGTTAAATGAAGCAGACACGGAGTTCTACAACACAATCTTAACTAAGATGGAATCAGATGTTCCTGAAGTAGTTAAGAACAACCTAGTAAACCAGATGTTAGAACTAGGCTTCGCAACTACTACTATGAACTTGATTGAAGAGTATCAAGCTGGCGAAGAGATTGACATTGTGCCAGAGGTAACTGACTTACTAAAGAAACTTAGTGAGCAAATGACTCGTGCAAATAAATTCGAATACGCAGACCTAGACGACAGCTCTGTAGAGGAGAATGACGACGAAGGCTTGGAGTGGTGTCTACCTGAACTGAACGAACGGTACAGACGCATACAGCCCGCAGACCAGACGATTATAGCTGCATGTCCCGGATTAGGTAAGACTACATTCCTAACATGTAACAATGTATCTATGGTTAGAGGTATGAAAGATACTGACATCATTGTTTGGTTCAATAACGAATCAAGTAGACAACGTATCATGAAACGTCAGATGCAATCTGCATTAAATGCCACATCACAAGAACTATCAGACATGCCTAAAGACGAGCGTGATGCAGCCTACCTAAAGATAATGGGTAGACGTGACCGTGTACGTGTGTATGACATTCATGGTAAGAGCAACCTATATATCCTAGATATACTAGAGAGCATTCGTAAAGAAGGCTTAACTATTGGTGCCGTTGTGTGTGATATGTTAGACAACATTAAATTCCCAACACGACGTAACCTTGATGAACACCACCGACTCGAAGAACTATACAAATGGTTCCGTGAGCTAGGTGTAGAATACGCTTGTCCAACATTCCCTACTAGCCAAGTTAGTTGTGAAGGTGAAGGACTACTCTACCCAGCGCAACATATGCTGAAAGGTAGTAAGACAGGTAAACAAGGAGCATGTGATAATATACTCATGATTGGTTTCGATGATGATACCATGAACCCAAATAACCGTGGCATATCTATGCCTAAAACTAAAACACTACGTGCTGGTAAGCAACCATTACTGGATACTTATAAGCTAGATGGTGACAGAGGAATGTACCGATGAAACGTAATGACCCACCCTGTATATGGAAAGCTGTGCTAATAGTATGGTTAGGTGTAGTACTAATTGTAAGTAGTGTATTTGTAGAAGCTAAAGAGATACGTATTGGCTTAATAGAGCATGGCGTAACAGCAACCAACGTATGCGCAGCTATCGAACATGGTGACGTGATTATACTAAACACTGGTGGCGGCTCTGTAACTGAAGGTCATGCATTAGCAGAATGTATACGCTCTAAGAATGTATTAGTAAAAGTACGTAGAGCACTATCGGCAGGTGTATACCTAGTATTTGGTGCTAAACGAATTTGTTTTGACATAGGTGCGAGAGTAGGTGCACATTCACCGTATACTACGTACAGCGATGGTACAATAAGGTATTTGTCAACACAGAAGATTAGAGACCTAATGGGTTCATGGGGAAACACCTTGTATTCATATGGATACTCACAAGAGAGTATATTCTATCTAGTAGGTGTAACTATAATGACACCACCAGAAAACATATCATATATACCTATACGTACAGTAAAAGCTATACTTGGTGACAGGTACATAGGAGAATGTGGAGATGTCTTGTGAAAGTAATCTTAGTGATGATATTGTTTACTATTGCCCTAATACACGTAGCTACAGTTTTGGTGAAGCACTTCTTAATAAAGAAGCCAATCCTATGGTTAAAGAAGAAACTAAAATGAAACCAATCAAATCCAATGGCGGTTCGTCCGCATACTACACACTAGTCATTAATGACCAGACAGTAGAAACAGAAGATGTTATACGTGATGTATTTGCAAACGACTTTGACTTCGGCAATGCCTTTAAGTCATTAGTACGTGCATATGGTGCTTTAAATGGTGCTGGTAAGGACGGTAACACAGTAGACTATGAAATGAATAAACTCCGTTATTCATCAAAGAAAATAGAGAAACATAATGGCTAAAATTAGAAGCTTATTTAAGAACGAAGAAGTAATGGCATCCTTTGATAACGGTAACAACGATTTCGAAGCAGCAGCATACCTATCGTCATTAGGACGCGTAGAAGTATCACCACAGTTAGTACGCTACTGGCGTAGACACATGACTGAAGTTGTGAAAAAGAATGGACAACCTTATGCTGGTACAGGCGCAGTAGACCTAGTAATCAAATCAGAAGTAACACTACGTAAACCATCCATCACAGATGATGACCGTACAGTTAAAGTAAAAAGTGAGAAGAAGCGCAACAGTCGGATACTTATTATTCCTGACCAACACGCCCCATATAACCACCCTGACGCTGTCAATTTCTTAATTGCAGTAGCAGCTAAAATCCGTCCAACCCGTGTTATTAACTTGGGTGACGAAACAGATGGTCACGCGCTCTCTATGCACGACTCAGACCCTTCATTGGATTCTGCGGGTGTTGAGTTGACTAAAGCACGAGTGTTCATACAGGAGCTTGAGAGAGTATTCCCTGTCATGGATATTTGTCATAGTAATCACGGTAGCTTAGTCTATCGCAGAGCGTTTAAATCAGGTATACCAGCAGAGTATATCAAACCATACCGCGAAGTTCTTTTTCCACAGGGAGAAGGTCAAGGCTGGGACTGGAAAGATAAGCATCGTGTTACACTACCCAATGGTGAAGACGTTATCTTTCAGCATCAATCAGCAGGGGACACGCTGAACAATGCTGCACATGAGAGAGTAAGTATAGTGGAAGGCCACGAACACGGTAAGTTTGAAATTCAATACCGTAGTTCTTCTTCAGCCTTGTATTGGACTATCATCTCTGGTTGCCTAATCGACCCTAAAGCCTTGGCCTTCGCCTATGGTAAATTATTTCCTAAGAAACCTATCTTAGGCTGTTCAGCCATTATTGATTCTATTCCTCGCTTAATCCCGATGGAATTGGACGCACATGGACGCTGGACAGGAGTTCTAAATGGATTCTAAGGATGACTTCACTATGTCAGGTGATGGCTACAGAGTGACTCGTAACGGAGTTACTATGTGGAAGCCTGAAGAGATGTCAGATAACCATTGGTTCAAGTACGTAGCTCCCCGTGTTGGTAAGAGTTACGTCAGAGGTTCCAACTATCTATTCGGTCAAGATGAAGAAACACCGCTAGAAGGTGTAGAAGAAATGGAAGAAGGTTGCTCAGGAGGAGCCTGCGCAATTTAATTTTACTAGGCATTCTGTATGAGTGCCTATCATAAACTAAATTAACAAAGGAGCAAGAGTGATGATAGCAAAACTACTAGCAGGATTAGTATCACCAGTTACTAACTACCTGTCAAAACGACATGACAACAAGACAGCAATCAAACAACAGAAAGTACAGCGTATTATGAATGCTGATACTGAAGAAGCAGCACTAGCCATAGTAATGGTAGGTGATATGCGTGGCTCATTGAAAGACGAGTACTGGACAATAGTATTATCTATACCAGCAATAGCTTCGTTCTTTCCAGCAGCAGCCCCACATATTCAACAAGGTTTTGTAGTACTAGCAACCATGCCAGACTTCTACCAATATTGGTTAGGTATCTGTGTATTAACAGCATTTGGGATGAGATTAAAGAAATGAAAACAATCATACACGTAAACCAACATGTGATTAAAGCTAACCGTAAGAACGGTACACAAGAGCCTGTACTTACGTGTAAGACATATAAAACAAATGAGTATACCAACACAGCAGTCATCATGAAAGATGGCGAGGAAGTCGGTAGATTCGTATATAGACCAGATAAACCACTATCATGTGGTGCACATGTCTGGTTTGAAACAAATAACGAAGTAGTAGGGATAGTATAATGAACATATTTACGTTTGATTTAGAAGTGGAGAATCACCGCTTAAACAAAAGATTGGCTGGTCCATTTGACGAACGTAACTATGTCGTACAAATAGGCTGGAAGTGGAATAGAAACCCAGCACAAGAACAGTATTACACTGAATACCATAGAGATAATGTATTACCAGTAGAGCTAATAAACCAGCTACAGAAAGGTGACATTATAAATGGTTTCAATATAAAGTTTGATTTACTATGGGTGTGGAAAGAGCCTGCCCTAGTAGCAGCATTCAAACGTGGTGTACGTATCTATGATGGCCAATACGCTGAGTATATGCTCGGTGGTATGACACAAGACGTACAGATGGTATCAATGAACATGGTTGCCGAACAATACGGTGGTGGATGTAAGATTGATGCTGTAAAAGAAATGTGGGAGAACGGTGCACTAACGAGTGAAATACCTCGTGGACTACTAACAGACTACTTAATCGGTGACGGTGAAGATATAGTCGGAGATGTAGACAACACCTTCTTAATCATGATGGGACAAGTCGAGCGTATGAACGAGACTATGCCCAAAGAATTTAAGACTATGCTACGTATGCGCTTTGATGGACTATGTGCAACTACTGAGATGGAATATAACGGCATGTTCGTTGACCAAACCATTGCAGAAGAAGACAGAGAGAATCTTGCAGCAGCAGTAGCACAAGCATCAGAGGAATTAGAGAGCTTCATACCTAAACTACCTGAAGAAGTAGAGTTTAACTGGGGAAGCCCTCAGATGAAATCATGCTTAATATTCGGTGGTACAATAAAGTATGGTAAGTGGACACCTAACCTAAATGAAGCTGGTGACATGGTATATGTACAACAAACAGTACTAGAACCAGCACTAGACGACGAGGGACAACAAATAATATACAAATCTGGCCTAAAGAAAGGCGAGGGGAAATTTAAGAATGTTAAAATCGACGATAAGACAAAGCCAAAAGGTTCTATTAAGGACCATTATTTTACTTTCGCTGGTTACACTTCCCCTAATCCACGTTGGGCAGGGGCAGCTACAGATGCGAAGGGAGGGATACTATATTCAACTAACGCAGACACAATTGAGGCGTTATCGACTAGAGGTATTCCATTCACTAATACGCTCGCAAAGTACACGTCGTGCCACAAAGATTTAAGTACATACTATTGGACAGAAGATGACAAGGGCAACCGTAAAGGTATGCTCACGCTGTTAGGGGAAGATTCTATAATACATCATAGCCTAAACCACACTAGTACAGTGACAGGTCGTATGAGTAGTAGTAACCCTAACTTACAAACATTACCACGTAAAGGTACATCACAAGTTAAGAGAATGTTTACTTCTCGATTTGGTACTGAAGGACGTATGGCAGAGATAGATTACTCACAGTTAGAAGTTGTAATACAAGGTATGTTAACGAAAGATGTACAACTGTGTGAAGATTTAAATAACCGTGTAGACTTTCACTGTAAACGTCTAGCAACTAAACTAGGAGAAGAATATGAATACGTCCTACACAAATGTAAGGTGGAAGGAGACGAAAAATACGGAGCCATGCGTACAGGAGCAAAAGGATTCTCATTCCAGAGAGCTTACGGTGCAGGAGTATCTGCTATTGTGGAAGCTACAGGAATGTCAAAAGCTGACGTGGAAGCTCTTATCGAAGCAGAGGGAATACTCTATCCAACAGTGCAACGATTTGATGAGATGTTGGAACGACATATCAACGATAACGCAACCCGCACTGATTCCAAACTATTCCACGGAGGAATTGCTTTCAATCAACAAGAGTCTGTATGGCATTCACCAACTGGTACAATGTATAAATGGAGACAAGGAATCACGCCTGACTTTATGCATAAATCAGGCAAGTACACTGGTTTCTCGCCTACTGAACGTAAGAATTACCCGATGCAGGGAGAAGGCGGCTTCGTAATGCAAACTATGTTAGGCAAAGTGTGGAGATACTTCGTAGAAAATGACTACTTCGGTGGTGATATTCTATTAGTAAACTCAGTACATGATTGCTTATTACTAGATGGCAAGAACGATGAAGCAATAACACCTGTATACAGAGCAGTACACAAGATATTAGAGACCGTTCCAGAGGTATTCAATAACGCATACCCTGAACTCAAATTAGCAGTACCCTTCCCAGCAGAAACGGAAGTAGGTGCAGACCTTTACGATATGACAGTAAAGCACTAACCAAACAATAGGAATTAAAACATGTTAGACTTAAATGCAATTAGCCAAGCCGCAGTACAATCAGACAACACTTCAGTAGATAGTTCTGGTGATTTCGTAAAAGCAGTAGCAGTAGAAGGACCAGCACTAGGTCGTATCCGTGAATACGTAGAGCTAGGTCGCCATGCACCAGATGCAGTAGGTTTAGCTAAAGGCTACAAGCCAGCTAAGAAAGGTTACCTTGTAATCGAATTGTTACACAAGAAGCACATTCAAGAGATGGGTGACAAATTAGTACCGCACGAAGTTAAAATCTTCTTCAACAAAGGTGTTAAAGCTACATCCAACTATAAGAAATTATTCAAGCAAATCAACACAGCCACAGGTGGTTCAGCTCAGACTTTCGTAGACTTGATTGGTAAGCCATTCAAAGCTAAGGTAGTACACAACGTAGTCGGGACAGGTGCAGATGCAAAGACTTATGTAAACCTAGAGAACTACGACACTCCTCAACGTGAGAACGATGAAGGTGACTTAGTAAACATCACAGTACCAGAGTTGATGGGTGCAGTTCGTTTATTCTTATGGGAAAACGAATCAGTATCAGACGCACAGGTTGTGGCTATGTGGGAATCTATCCATAACGATAGAACTTACGTCAAGAATGCTGGTAAAGATAACGAGACTGAAGAATCTATGAATTGGGACCAAGAGAAAATCATGGCTGGATTAGATTGGGAAGACTCACGTACTAAGCAAGTGGTAGCACCTGACGACATCGATTTAGATGAAGCACCAGAGATGCCAGCAGAAACAGTACAATCAAATGACGAAGTAGACTTTTAAGGAATACTCATGGACTTAGCAGCTATTGCATCACAAGCTGCCGAGTCAGGTTCCCTGTTAAACACGTTCGTAAAAGGGCGTGTACTACAGTTGGACGCTGATTTCGGTTGTTACGAATGCTCGTGGTTAGACAAATCACTACAAGAAAACATAATACAATTAAAGAAATTGATAGAGACTTGCAGACTTACAGCAGGTGCAGAGTTCGTCAACGTACACATTACCCTTGGTATGAAAGGTGGTCGTAATCAAATGGCTACTGTCAAACCTTATCAAGAGAAGCGAAACAAATCAATTGACCCTGAGAAGACAGCCAGAGTATCGGCACTACGTAACTTCTTAGCAAATTACAACACAGACATAGCCACACCTATAGCAAACGTGCTACAAGAGGCTGATGATTCACTAACAATAATGCAACTAGAACGCATAGCAGAGTTTGGTTTAAAAAGCTCAGTTATCATGTCTGGTGATAAAGACTTATGGATGTCAGAAGGCTTACATTGTGAGCAGAAGACAGGAGACATATACGAAGTAAAAGGTTATGGTAAAACTGAATGGAAAGAAGTAGGTAATGTTAAACCTAAATTAGTTGGTAGAGGTACTAGCTGGTTCTGGCATCAACTATTACATGGTGATGGTGCAGATAACATTGCTGGATTACCACAACTTTCAGGTAAGTTACTTAACAGATATTTACCAACTAAGAAGATAAACGCTAAACGTGCCTCACAACCTTGTGGTGAAGCTAAATCCTATGCTATACTCAAGGGTGTCACTTCTGATAGAGATGCTTGTACAAGAGTACGAGAAGCCTATATTGAGTATTACAAGGAAGGTAACGCATTAGAGATGTTAATAGAACAAGCGTTCTTGTTATGGATGCGTAGAACTAAGAAATTAGATGATGTATTGGACTTCTTAACCGAGTCTGGAATGATAGCTGTATTCAGCTCAAGTCAGACACAACGCCTAGAAGAATACAAACGTTTAGCAAAAATACAATTAAAGGAGAGTGACTTATCAAATTCATAGTAGCAGTCAACGAGACAGAAGAATTACCAGATGGTACTAAAGGTTCAGTTACCTTTGACCATATTGAGACAGGTACAACTTGTAGACGTACTAACAGGAAACACTTACACGCATATTTAATGGCACGTGGTGTACCTAAGCAGTATGTTAAACAAACAATGAAGCGTCTAGGCTTTGATAATGCAGCCTTGGGACCAACTCAAGACGAAATTAAGAAGATGCTTAAAACTAAACAAACGTTAAAAGCTTTGTAATGTCAGTCACCAGACTAAAGACCACACAGGTCTCCGGTGTGCTCTCTCAAGTCGTAAAGAAACAGGGCGGTAAGTGCGCCATATGTGGACACCCATTCACCCAACGTGATGTAGCTGTGCTAGACCATTGTCACACTAAAGGATACATACGAGGGGCCTTACACAACTCGTGTAATGGCATAGAGGGCCGTGTTAAGAAATTAGCACAGAGAGGGCATACCGGTATATCGGCTGAGAAATATGTAATAGGGTTAGGTAAGTACTTGGATGAACACAAGACACCTAAATACAATTACTTACATCCAAGCCACAAGACTGAAGATGAAAAGCGATTAGCACGTAACAAGAAAGCTCGTGCAGTTAGGGCTAAGAATAAGGTGTAACATGAATATAGCCGACCAAATAGCTTGGGAAAGAGAATGTCTAGAAAGAGGAACGGAGCGGTATTATGCAAACCAAGACCGCTTACGCGACTCTGGCCAATCGGACCAAACTGATGTCGGCTCTTATTTATTAAAGAATCGACTACAGGATGTAGCAACCCGATTAGAAACTATGGCCAACACTAGAGGTGCTGGTAGAGCAAATAAGTACAACGCACTACTCAAACAAGTAGCAATGGACGAAGACTATCTCAAGATAGCTTACATTGGTTTACGTGTAGTAATAGGTGCTGTACAAGAACGTAAGAATAATAAGATAATAAACGTATGTATGAATATTGGTACTCGATTAGAGTCTGATTTAAAATGCCAACTGTTTGAAGCACAGAATCCAGAATATTATGGAACGGTGAAAAAATCATTTTCACAACAGAATATAACTGACTTCACACACATGCACAAAGTTATGAACCTGAAGTTTAACCAATTCGGTTATGATTGGAATGAGTGGTCACAGCTATACAAAGCCCATGCTGGCCAACGTGTACTAACAGCAATCTTACATGTATTTAATGATGTCCTATTCATGGACCTTAAACGTGCAGCTAAGAAGACAACATACCATTTAGAGACAACAGTAGCATTTGATGATTGGGCAGCAGAGTTTGAGAAAGAGAGAGGATTTATGTTCCCCTTCTTACTACCTCTTAAAATACCACCAAATGATTGGACTGATAACCTAACAAACTCAGTCTACTACACACACCAGATGAACTCACAACTACCGTTGATAAAGGCTCAGAAAGGAGATGCTAGAAATTACGTATCCCAACATGACCCAGTACAACATAGAGAGGCATTAAACAAGTTACAACAAACACCTTGGAAAATTAACAAAGAAGTATTAGAAGTACAGCGCACAATCTACGATAAGAATTTATCAATAGGTATGCCATCAAGTGAACGTATAGAGATACCATCATTCCCTGAACACTTAAAGGAATTGAAGAAGGAGAATCTAAACGAAGCACAACTCGAAGAAGTTACTATGTGGAAAGAAATAGCCAAAGCGGCATACGGTAGAGAAAACCAGCGCAAAGGCCAAGTATTATCCTACATTAGAACTAGTAAATTAGCCCTTGAACTATCTGAGTGGGACGAGTTTTACTACGCATACAACTGCGACTTCAGAGGACGTATATACTGTGCTACAGCAGGACTGTCGCCACAGGGTGCAGATACCGCTAAAGGCTTACTATGCTTTGCTAAGGACGTTGTACTAGGTACAGAGGGTGTTAAGTGGTTAGCTATACAAGGAGCAAATACTTTTGGCGAAGACAAATGCAGTTACGCAGACAGAGTTACGTGGATTCAGTCACAAGAAGACTTTATCAAACGTACAGTTAACGACCCAATTGGGTACAGAGACTTCTGGGGCAGTGCTGACAAACCATACCAATTCCTAGCATTCTGTTTCGAATGGGCAAACTGTGACTACGGAAGAAATGTTAAGGCAGTGGGCAGAATCCCAGTGGGACTTGACGGCAGTTGTAATGGGTTGCAACATTTCTCAGCAATGCTAAGAGACGGTGTTGGAGCTAAAGCAACAAACTTATCAAACTCAGACACCCCAGCCGATATTTACGGTGAAGTCGCTACAGTTACTACAGAAAAGCTTCGATGTATGGACCACCCGTATGCAAAAGTCTGGTTGCGAGTAGGTATCGATAGGTATTGTACTAAAAGACCTGTAATGACGCTACCTTATGGTGCGACTCAGCAGTCTGCTAGACAGTATATAATGGAATATGTATTGGAGAATTGGACAAAGTTTGACTTAGATGACAAACTACAGTTCGAGATGGCCAAATTCCTAACACCTATCTTATGGGAATCTATAGGAGAAGTAGTTATTGCTGCTAGAGGAGCTATGAGCTGGTTACAGAAGAGTATACCAAAGGACTTTGTAGCTTGGTTAACGCCAATCGGTTTCCCAGTATACCAATATTACCAGAAGACAAACAGTATAGAAATAAGAACACAACTAAATGGCGGGTGTCGTTTGTGGCTTCAGAACTTTGAAGATGCAACACCTAATAGAGTAGGCCAACGGAATGGTATAGCACCAAACTTTGTACACTCTATCGACAGTACGCACATGGTTATGACAATCAATGAGATGGGTGATGAATGCCTTGCTATGATACACGATGACTTCGGTACACATGCGGGACACACACAGAAACTATTTGATAAGATTAGAATAGCCTTCTTAGACTTATATACTACGTCAGACCCACTAGTAGACTGGGCCAACCAGTTAGGTATAGATACAAATACTATGCCACCAACAGGTACATACGATATACACGAAATAACGGCTGCCGAATATTTCTTCGGTTAGCCCACTTATAGAAGATAACTAATGAGTATAAATGATTTATCACATACTAAGGACCCAAGGGGATTAGTACAGAGAGATATAGATTATCTAGAACAAGTATTTAAAGTAAGACCTGTAAAACCTAGCATGACTCAGAATGAGATTATGTTTCAAGCAGGTCAACAAGATGTAATTAGACACATCAAGGAGAAGTTAGTATCATGACTACTTTACAGAAAGTAGGTAGAGATAAGGTACTTGCTCTCGAAAAGGTTATGAAGGAACATCCACAGGTAGAGATAACAGCAGTAGAGTATTTCTGCGGTGGTGTGTACGCAAGAGAGATTACAATACCAGAAGGTGTTGCACTTGTAGGCGAGATACATCTAAAGGACCAAATCAATGTAGTATCCAAGGGGAGCATTAAGATAGTCACTGAAGATGGTGAAAAGATTATAGATGCTCCTGCTACGTTTATATCTAAAGCAGGTGTTAAGCGAGCAGGGTACGCAATTACAGAAACAGTGTGGACTGAGTTCATAGCAACAGAACTAACAAACGAAGATGATATACGCCAAGAGTTTATTGCTCCTGACTATGAAACCCTCGACAAACAATTGGAGAAACAGTATGAACCAACTACAAGAATTGACACACATAACTGAGTTGTGCGTACAGTACAACATACAAGAGTGTGTTCCTTGGAGTGGTGCATTAGATAGAGATGGGTACGGGCATGTTCGTGAAGGACAACTACGACACAAAGCACATAGGAAAGCGTATGATTTAGTCAGTGCAGACCTAAAGAGAGGTAGTGTTGTATTACATACTTGCGACAACCCAAGTTGTGTAAATCCCAAACATCTCCAACAAGGCACTCAAGCAGATAACATGGCGGACAAAGTAAGTAAGTCAAGACAAGTTCGCGGAGAAGCTAAAAACGGTATATTATCAGAACAGGATGTAAAACAGATGAGAGAATTAACTAGTTATATACCAAATGTAAAGATAGCTAAACTATTTGGTGTATGTAGACAATCAGTAGATAACATAATTAACAGAGTCACGTGGAAGCACGTAGGAGGTGACTTATCGCTTGGATAGTCACGGCAGTAGCCGCATCAGCGGTGTTTAGTATAGGTAGTTCTATGCTACAAGCAAAAGCATCAAAGAAAGCAGCAAAACAAGCAAAAGAAGATGCCGTTGAAGCAGATATACAAGCTCGTAAATCTGAAGTATTCGCAGAGACAGAAGGCGAGGGTGTAGGCTCAATGGGACAAATATCGTTAGAAGTTGATGACGAAGAAATAGAGAGCGAAGTTGGCTCGACAATAAGGATTTAAAATGAACTCAGAAAAACATGCTGAGAAGTATTTGTCGGGTGATTACTTACTTAAAGGCGAGTTCCATAAGATGTCAGCTATGCGCGAATCTGTTCTTACTAGAGCAGAGCGATACGCTGGATGGACAATGCCGACTATATTTCCAGACAACTCCGTAGGCAACGATGAAGAGTTTCAGAATGACTTTCAATCAGTGGGCGCACAGGCAGTAAACAACCTATCTAACAAGATTATGATGGCATTGTTTCAACCTTCAAGACCATTCTTTCGACTAACGTTAACAGACGAACAAAAGGAAGAAGTATTATCAGAAAACGTGGGACTAGACACAGCAGACATCCAAGAGGCATTAGCAGCCAGCGAACGTGGTTCAATGCGAGAGCTAGAGAAAATCAACGCTCGTGTGACTATGACGGATTGTATCCTACAGTTGATAATCACAGGTAATGCTTTAATGTATATGCCAGATGATGGTGGTATGCAAGCTTACTCTTTACGTGATTATGTAATAGAGCGTGACCTACGTGGCAACACAGTTAAGATAATCATTCAGGAGACTAAAGCAGTATCCGCATTGAGTGATGAGTTGGCCATGATTGCAGCAGAACAAAACATTCTTGAAGATGCAGAAGTAACTATATTCACAGGTATCCAACGAGTAGCTAAAGACCACTTCGTAGTATGGCAAGAGCTAGAAGATTTATGTGCATGTCATTTGAAAGTTGGGCATTACAAAGAAGACGACTTACCGTGGCTACCATTAACTTGGGCATTAGCCCGAAATAAAGATTACGGTACAGGTTTAGTTGAGATGTATGCAGGTGACTTCCACACGTTGTCTACGTTAGCAGAAGCTATCTTAGATTATACTGTGATTATTACTGACGTTAAGATTCTAGTAGACCCTACTGGTATGACAGACGTTAAGAAGATTACAGAAGCGGCAAGTGGTGAATACGTACACGGTAGAGAAGAGGACTTATATGTTCACACAGCCAATGTACAAGCAGCATCAGACTTCTTACTCACGCAGTTCCAAGCAGTAGAACGTAGAATCGCAGCAGCATTCCTTCTTAACAACTCCGTAACACGAGATGCAGAGCGAGTAACCGCTGAAGAGATACGTATGCAAGCCCAAGAGTTAGAAGGCTCTTACGGTGGTGTATACTCACGATTAGCTACAGACATGCAGCTTCCTTTAGCCAAGAGACTGATTAAGAAATTCGACCCTATCCTTAAAGAAGTAGAACCTGTCATTGTTACAGGATTAGACTCTTTATCTAGGAACTCCGAGTTAGACCGTACACGTGCATTCTTTAATGACCTAGTATCATTAAGTGATGTACCAGAAGAAGTAGCACTACGTATTGATTATGGAAAACTAATCGCTATGTTAGGTGCAGGTCATGGTATAACCTATGGCGACTTACTCAAGTCAGAAGAAGATGTTAAAGCAGCACAGGCTCAGAGAGCACAACAGGAAGCACAAGCAGCAGGTCAAATAGCCCAAGCTGAAGCGCAAGCACAACCACAGACAGGACAAAAATAAATGACAACTGACGTTAATGTAACCCCAACTAGTGAAGAAGTACCAGTTGCGGAAGCACCCTCCCCTAACGAGAATTGGCAAGAAGATAATAGACTAGACGACAGTGGTAACCCCATTGAGAATCCAGTCCCAGTAGAAGAAGAAGCAGAAGCCCCAGCAGAAGAAGCTGTAGAAGGCGAAGCTAAACTAGATGAAGCAGAAGCACCTGTAGAAGATGCCAAACCTTTACCTAAGTTCGATTCTTCAGCAGCAGAGAAAGTACGACCGTTCTTAGAAGATGCAGGACTAACCCCATCAGAAGTAGCTACAGCAGTTACCGAAGCAGATGGCGAAGTAAGCATCGAGATTATGAAGAAGCTCGTAGAGAAGCATGGAGAAGGTGTAGCAGGTTTAATTGCAGATAAATTAAAAGGCTTACATACCTCTAATGTAGTAGCATCTAAAGCAGCAGATAATAAAATCTTTACCCAAGTACAAGATGCCTTTAAAGGAATCACTGACCAAACAGGTGCAGACACTTTTAAAGAACTTGCAACATGGGCAAAGACAAATCTACCAGTATCAGACCGTGAAGAAATCAATGGTCTATTACGTCAAGGTGGAAAAGCAGCGGAACTAGCAATAGATTCGTTAGTACAAAGTTTTAAGAAGTCCGACTCGTTTATATCTCAACCAGCCAAATTAGTGACAGGTGAGAGTTCAGTAACCGAGTATGGTAGCAAACCATTAGACAAATCAGGCTATAATCGTGAACTCCGAAAGTTAATGGATAACGGGCATAACTACGAAACTAGTCCAGAAATTGCACAACTAAACAGCCGTCGGTCGAAATCAATCGCCCGTGGTTATTAATTAAAGATTAGGAATATTATATGTCAATTGTAGGCCAAGCAGTAGCAAACGAACAAGTACGTTCAGGACATCAAGCCGGAGTAGATTCTGGTAACGTCAACCCACTTTACATCGAGCAATATGGTGGCGAAGTTGAGCACCGTATCCTTAAAGAATCTTTCATGCGTCAGTTCTTTAAATTCAAAACCATCCGTGGTACTGATACCTTAACTAACGACCGTATTGGTTCAAGTGCATTGCAGAAAGTTGCACGTGGTATTCGTCCAGTTGATAACGGTGTTACGTTCGATAACATCTCTATCAAAATCGATACAATCGTATTGGCTCGTACCAACGAATTCGTTCTTGATTCATTCTTGTCTCACATCGATACTCGTAAAGAAATCGGTATGGAGCACGGTAAAGAAATCGGTAAATTCTTCGATGAGTCTTTCTTAGTACAGGGCATCAAAGCTTGCCAAGTAACTAACCTTGACCCAGATGGCGTTTCACTAGGTGGTTGGGAAGGTTTAACTCCTACTAACATCGTTCGCACAGCCCCTAAAGGCTTCCAAGGTGGTACTCCAATCGTACTAGCTGGTGTTGGTGATGAACTAGACCCAGATTTGCTAGAATTAGCAATTCAGGACATGTGCCAGAAAATTGAAGAGAAAGATGTTGATGTATCTGAAGCAGTATTACTCATGCGTCCAGCACAGTACTACGCTTTACTACGTAACCAAAAACTTATCTCTCGTGACTTCAGTTCAGTCAATGGCGATTACGCTAAAGGCGACGTATTAGAATCTTGTGGTGTTCGTATCCAGAAGACTAACCGTTTCCCTAAAGCTAGTGATGTTGGTGTAACTCACTTCCTTTCTAACGCTGGTAACGGTAACGCTTATGACGTTTCTGCCAACGACCAGAAATGTGTTGTATGCTTGTTAATGCCTAAAGCATTGCTTGCTGGTGAGACCATTCCTTTGACCTCTGATGTTTATTTCGATAAGAAAGAAATGCAGTGGTTCATCGATTCTTACTTGAGCTTCGCAGTAACTCCTAACCGCGCAGAAATGGCGGCAGGTATCTTCAGTTCAACTGTAGCATAACCTTAGTACAACTTTAGAAGCCCTTCTCACGAGGGGCTTTTATAAGTGGTATTTATTAACACTTAGATATATGAGCAATTAGGTTCATATGTCTGTTTTCTTTGCAAAGGAAATAGTATGGAAAAGTTAGAAGCAGTACAAATGCTTTTACGCGCAGTAGGTTCTAGTCCAGTGAACAGCTTGAACGTTGCTCACCCAGACGTAGCCAACGCAGTAAGTAGTTTAGAAAGACTACGTAAGAGTGTACAAAGACGAGGATGGTGGTTCAACACTGACTACAACGTAATATTCCAAGCGGATGTATCAGGAGAAGTTAGAATACCAAAAGAAGTTACAAAATTTATAGCAGCAGATGCAACGTATGTTAAACGTGGTAGAAAGGTCTACAACTCACAGACCCAGACGTTTAATATAGGTACAGAAGTAATAGCATTAAAAACAGTACGTAGCTTAGAGTGGGAAGAGATGCCAGCAAGTATGCAAGAGTATACAGCTTATCTAGCATGTTCTCAGTTTGTGAGCGACGAACTGGAAGACCCTGCAAAAGAACAGAAATACCAGACATTAGCAGGTATAGCTAAAATTGATGTAGATGCAGAGGATTTAGAATCAGTAAAAGTAAATGTGTTTTGGAACCAG
>Ga0208643_1000542_pt1 | contig 24664 bp, 40 predicted proteins | sample VirMetDEL_Nov_12_FD_184516 | JGI IMG/M metagenome (GOLD analysis project Ga0208643, IMG submission 184516) | Aqueous microbial communities from the Delaware River and Bay under freshwater to marine salinity gradient to study organic matter... | ecosystem: Environmental > Aquatic > Marine >... | reverse complement strand
GTAGATATTGTTGTAAAAGGTGTGGATAAAACCTATACCCAAGCTGATGTCAATGACGGAACTATTGAGCGTGACCAAGAGAGAATAGATAATGAAGCTGAGTTTGGTTGCTTTATGACTGATGCCCAAATAGAGCGTGGCGACTGTATTATAATTATTAAAGAAGAAAAAGTTGAGGAAGTCGTTGATGAAAAAATTATTATTGAAAATAAAGAAGATGTGGAAGTCATCATTCCTAAGGATGATGTTACTGTACTCGACACACTTAAAGAGGAAATACCTGAAGATGAAGTTGTGGAGTTTGAAAAACTCCCTATTGAGTTCGAGATTATTGAATTTGATTTGGAAGAAATTGTTACCGAAGTCTTGGATGAAATACCAATACAAGATGAAAAACTAGAGGAGATTTTAAATGAAGAAGTTAAAGAGGATGTCAAGGAAGTTTTGGATGAGGCAGTACAGGAAGTTGTTAGTGAAGATACGCCACCCACAACATTACCAAGAGTGGAAAATGAAGAAAAAATTGAACAAGAGGTAGCTGAACTTGTTGAATCTATTGAAGAAATTATTGTCATTGATATACCTGATGTTACTGAAGAAGCCATTGAAGAATATGTTGAAGAACTGGAAACAGTTGAAGTTGTTGCAATCATTAAAGAGGTTAATGACGCAGGATTGGAAAACCTTGCAGAAGTTAGCAAAGATGTTCTTGAAGTTGTAGCACAAGTTGTAGAAGAAGTTATAACTATCGCACAAGAAGAAGAACTTACTGAAGAACAAGTTGAAGTAGTTGCTGAAGTCTTAGGTTTTACTGAAACAGAAGATGTCGAGATAATCGCAGAAGCTGTAAAGAATGATAAAAATATTGCACAAGCTGTTGATGAGTTTGTTGAAAGAGCAATAGAAAATGCTGACAAGTCATCTCAACCTTATACCCTTGCAGACGCTACAACAGAAATCGCATTTGAATCTTTTATTGCTAGCCCAATTAGTGTTATTATAGATGTAGATTTAAGTGATATAAGTTTAAACAATATTGCGAATGACATGACGCAAGACCAAAAGGATAAAGCACACGAGGTTATTATACCGACTATTTTAGTTAGGGTAGTGTCTTTAGCTATGAGGAGATTTGATTGATAAAGAAGATATGGTCTTGGTTTATACAAGCTGTTAAAGAAACGTTAAATTTAAGTTGGACGTTAAGTGGTTTAGTAATTGCAACGTTGACTCTTACTGGACAAGCACAAACAATAACTGCTATTGCTACTGTTGTTACTTTAGCTATATGGTTGTTAACGATAGGATTTAGAAAATGACGGAAATTTGCAAATATTGTAAATCAGAAACAAACATTGTACATAGTGGTACAGACGGTATTTACTTAGGTTGCCTAAAAGACTTACATAATATTTGTTACGAATGTGCAAATAAAAAAGTGTTGGTAAAATAATGTGTATGGTTACAGTTCAAGAGGACGGTTCATTCGTGCAGATTTGCAACTGCAAATATGGAAGTGAGCATTGTAATGGCTGATAACGGATATACACAAAAGGAAATGACTCAGAAAATTATGGTAGATATTGATAAGATATTTGAAAAACTAGAACAACTACAAAAAGATTTGGCTACAAGACCTACACGGCAAGAAATATATGGCTGGATTATAGCTGGAATCTCTATTGCAACACTTATTACTATTTTAATGTAACTAGACACATTCTAGAACATTTGTTCTACAATATATAGTATGGACAAAGACACCAAAGGTCTTATATCTAAACGTAAAGATATAGCCCATAATGAAGAACTAGGTAATAACTTCTACCCTAGTGGGTGGCAACCTCGTGCATCTTTTGATGAAAACACAAAGACTGGGGAAATACTTCATGTACAGCCCGACAACAACAACTTTAAATATGATTCTTTATTAAATGAGTGGGGTTTTGACAGTAAAGAATTTTATATTGATGAAGATACTATTAAATTTTCTACATGGAATGCACAGCAAAAAGGTGGCGTAATTGTTGATATGTATGCATTCAAAGCAGTTATTAAAAAACGTAATCCACATCATGATAAAAGTTATGCAAAACTTCTTAAAGAAATTAAAAAAAAGAAACCAGTCAAGGTTAAAAAGGGTGGTAATTGTGCATGGTTTTTCTTTATGGCTGATTGGCAACTTGGAAAAAAAGATTTAGGTGTTGAACAAACTATTGCATTAATTAGGCGTGGAATTGCAAATGGAAAAACTCAACTAAAAGATTTGGAAAAGCAAGGTCACGTTGTGAAAGAAATATATCTTATAGGGCTTGGCGATTTGATTGAAAATTGTTTTGGCTTTTTTGACCACCAACCCTTTAATGTATCTTTATCCAAAACTGAACAGGAACATCTTACTAGGGTTATGATACTGGAAATACTTGATGCATTTCTTGGTCAAGCTGAATCTATCGTTCTTGGTGGCGTACCGGGAAATCATGGGGAAAATCGCTCTGGTAAAGCAAGTGTTATGACTAATCGTTTAGATAATGCAGATACAGCTTCGATTCAAATAGTTGGAGAAATTATAAAAGGTAGAGAACGTTACAAGCACGTAAAGGTTGTTGTACCTGATGATTTTCATTTAGCCCTTGAAGTCTTTGGTAAAAGAATTGCATTTACACATGGTCACATGACTACTGGTGGTGGAGATATTTGGGGCAAGATTGAAAAGTGGTGGAAAGGTCAAATGTACGGATGGCTTCCAGCAGGTATGTGTGAGATTCTCGTCACAGGACATTATCATCATTTAAGAGTTGTAGAACAACTTGGTCGTGCATGGTTTCAAGCTCCATCCCTAGACCAGTCTGATGAATTTAAAGCAAGAACAGGCAATATGTCTAGAAATGGTGTCTTATCCTTTACTGTAAACAATGATGGCTGGGATAATCTAAAAATACTCTAAACACGTCATAAACAGACTGTTTTAAGACGATTTAAGAGGGTGTATTAGCGTCTAGGGTGCAAGTGCTTATAACCTAAACCCTATAAACATTGAGGCTTTTTAGGTATTAAAAACTGCAATCAACTCAACCCCAAAGGGAGTTGAATTGATTTAAGTGGTTTTTACAAATGGGTTTTCTATGCCCACTTATTGATAAATGGTTTTTTTTAGGGTTTAAAACCAACCCGTTACAGATGTAGCAAAAATATTTTTTGCAACATTTGCAGTTTGAAAAGTCGTAAAACATTGTTTACTCCTTATGTGGCTTATACTTCCTTGCCCTCTATTACCTTCTGTCCAATAAATTTCCAAATTTCCGGTATTTTAAAAAAATATTAAAAAAAAATAAAAAACCTACTACCATTAATAATGCATAAGGAGATAATATGTCAGCAGAAAAAATTGTAGGCATTGAAAATTCAGTATATGGGAAACCACAACTGATAAAACAAAATGATAAGGGTATTTATTCTTTTGAAGATTTACCTTTAGGAATAACTAGGTTAGAGGTAGATAATAGTAAATCTGTTAGTACCGATAATAAGTTGCCTGATACCAAACACGTTAACGCTTGATTCTTTAACAGAATACCAAGTGTGCAGAGAGCACCAAATAATCATAGAACACGTGATAGATTGGCAACCTATTGTTGCATCATATTTTGATGAGAAAGATGTCGTAAAGGCATTAACTATCATATACTGCGAGAGTAGTGGGCGTAGCTCTGCACGAAACATCAACACAAATAAAACAAGTGACATAGGTCTATGGCAATTTAATGATAAAACATGGGCATGGCTCAAAGATAAGCTGGGTGTCAAGTCAAACAGAAACAATCCAGATGTATCTACCCGTGTGGCTTCTTGGCTAGTTTATAATGATGGATGGCACCATTGGAACAGTTCACAACATTGTTGGGGGAAATATGAGTATTGAGCAATTTTTACTTATTATAATTTTAGTAATACAAATTACTTCATATCGATTAAAATAAACACATGGTAGAACACGCTGAAGTTTCATTATACGACTTAAAGATGTACCCTAATAATCCACGTATTGGGGATGTTAATACAATATATGAATCTCTTTTGGCAAATGGTCAATATAGACCACTTGTTGTTAATCGTAAAGATAATGTTATTCTCGCTGGTAACCACACCTTTAAAGCATTAAAGAGGCTGGGATGGGCAACAGCTATTGTTTGGTATGTAGATGTAGATGATGAACAAGCTAAACAGATTATGTTAGTTGATAATAAGTTAAATGATGATGCTACTTATGATTTTGAAAAACTTGAAAAAGCTATTAAAGACATGCAAGATGTAGGACAACTTATTGGTACTGGTTACACAGAACAAGCACTTGATGAAGTTCTTAAAGACTTGCCTACTGAACTTGAAACACCATCTAAAAACAGCTCTAAAGAGCCAACAGATGCTAAATTAGACGCAGTAATAGATGTCGTGTTGCTTCTCACAGATGAGAAATTTTATCTTTATAAAAAAGCCATTGGAATTATCGCAGACTATCACAAAGTTAATCCAACTAAAGCTGGAATAATTGCTGTTGAAAGTTATGCTAATAAATTAATAGGTAATTAAATATGAAGTATGAAGTCTTAGAAGTAGATGTTGATTCTTTAAAAGAATTTCCAGATAATCCCAGAGAAAGCAATATAGAGCCTATTAAACAAAGTATTGAAAAACATGGGCAATATCGTCCATTAACTGTAAATAAAAATACAAATGAAATACTTACTGGTAATCACACGTGGTTAGCCATGAAAGAACTAGGCATGGAAAAATGTACAGCTATGTTTGTAGATGTAGATGAAGTTACTGCTAAGAAAATAGTTCTTGTTGATAATAGGGCTAATGAACTGGCAACTTATGATAAAGAAATTATGGTTGAATTGTTGTCAGAGTTTATGGAACTTGGGAAATTGTTGGGTACTGGATATTCTGCTGATGAAGTAGATGATATATTGTCAGCTGTTGACGAGATAGCTGTTACAGAGTTTGAAGAATTTACTGGTGGGTTTGCTTTAACAGATGAAGAAATAGAAGAAGCACAAGAACGTATATCACAACCTAGTGATTACAAACCTAGAGAAAAACTGAATGAAGTTATCTTAGCTTTACAAAAAACAGACCATACAGTTTATGTTGGACACATGGCAACGATACAAAAATATACTGAAAAAACTGGAACTGATGCTTTGTATGAAGCTGTTCTTAACACAGCTAAGGATATAGAAAATGGTATTGGGGATAGACCATCTATCTTTGATAAACTTTTTGGTAAATGAACATATACATACCAACACTTAACAGAACAGAAAAACAAATAACTTTATCTAATCTACCTAAAACTTTATATGAACAAATTTATTTAGTATGTATTGGAGCAGAAGCAGAAGAACTTAAAAAATACGGAACTAATGTTTTAGTTACTCCACCTGAAGTTAAAGGTATTGGGGAAACTAGGCAATATGTAATTGATAACACAGAAGCTGAACACATTTTATTTTTAGATGATGATTTAAAGTTTTATAAAAGAAACGCTGATAAAAAATTGAGAAAGATAGTTGATAATCAATTTCATGAATTATACAACTGGATTAGCTCGGCTTTGCAAAAAGGTTATCCAATGGTTGGAGTATCTGCACAAGCAGGTAATAACAGGTTTGATGGTAACTTTGCTTACCTGCAAAGAATCTTTACTGTCTATGGTCTTAACACAAAATTTTTAAAAGATAACAATATAAGGTTTGATGAAATGAAACTTATGGAAGATTTTAATGTTGCTCTAAAAGTTATTAGACACGGATATAAAACAGTTATGAACACAGAATTTGCACACACACAATCAAATAGTAATGCAACAGGTGGATGCTCGTCTTACAGGGATTATGAGTTGCAGAAAGAATCTGCATTTCAACTTATGGAAAACCATTATCCATTTGTAAAGGTTGTAAAGAAAAAGTCTAAGTCATGGACAGGTCTTGAGGAAAGATATGATGTTAGGGTGCAATGGAAAAAAGCATACTTGAAAGGAAGTTATTAAATGGTTGAAAGACTTATAGAACTAATAAAACAAATTGATATAAGTAAATACACACAGGAAGAATTTATTGAGGTTGTTGATGCAATCTTTGGAGAACTGCGTGGACAGTTTATAGATGAAGCTATAAATAAAGTGCTAGATGAAAGTGGATGGAGAGATACTGGTGGGCAGGGATAATCGTTGTTCAAATTGTGACCAAGTAAAAATATTAGATGGCAAGACCGAACTTTGCTATGATTGTAACAGAGGTCAAATATGATAGATATAAGATTACGTAGCAAAATAAGTCCAGAAGAAATGAAGCAAAAGATTGGTAAGATTCTTACTGATGATGATTACAATTTGTTAATTCATAAAGATACCACTATACGTGGTACTGATGGTCGTGTTGTTGCTATATTTCAAAAAGGTGTCATACCTACTGATATTATGGATGAATCTTATGAAACTTTACATGACTTAAAAAAATATCAAACTAATAACAGGGGATTGGCTAGTGGAACTCCACGTATAAGTAAAGGCGAGGGTAAACGTTCTGCTACTGCTAAAAGTATTGCAAGTGCAACTATTGGTAGCTTTGATGCAGTCGGTGCGAAACAATATTGTAGGTTAACTGCTTACAGTGGTAAAGAAACTGAAGAATATAAAAAGTTATTTCCATTATTTCAATTTATTGGAGATGAGATGAAAGACAAAGCACCAGATAGATATAACGCACAAATGGAATTTGTTGATAGAACTCATGATGACTGGGTTATTCCTAACACACCATTCACAACTGTAACTGTAAATAACTCATATCCTACTGGTGTACATACTGACAAAGGAGATTTAGATGAGGGTATATCTACCCTAGCTTGTATTAAAAAAGGAGATATGCAAGGTGGCTACTTGGTCTTACCAGAATTTAGAATTGCTTTTAAAATGGGGCATGGGGATTTGTTAATATTTGACGCTCATCAATGGCATGGAAATACAAAACTTATTAGCAATAGTGATGACGCTGAACGTATCTCGGTTGTTTGTTATTACAGAACACGCATGGAAAATTGTGATGATATGGATTCTGAATATTTAAAGCGTTTGAAAGTGCAAGAAAAGAAGTTAATAGATGGCTGATGTCGAATGGCAACCAGATGAATCTTTTTCTGAATATAAAGCTAGGAAAACTGCTGGTATGCAAGGCATGGGGCAACCCAACTCACAAAAACGTATGGCAGGTAAGTGTCCAAATACAGATAAGTTAAAAACTAAATGTGATTGTAGGACTTGTATTAATCGTAGGAATAGGTCTAAAGGTAGACGTAAGCAAAACTTAGCTCGTAAAAAATTAAATATACCTAATAATAGGTTTCATGGTGCAGACGCACACGAGGAGAATTGGTCTACTGGTTTAAGGGTTGAAGTAAAAGCTGGTAAACAAGTAAATCCACTAGCTACTGTTTTTTATAAATCTAAACAACAATCTGATGTATCACATAGGGCTTTTGGTGGTATGGGTAAACCATTTATACAGGTAAGTATGCCAGACGGAACTACTAAAGGCATAGTTAGTTTTGAGTTAGATGATATTGAAAATGTATGTATGGAAGTTTTAAAAAATTTTGGTTATGAGTTTGGGGATTAGTGATGTTCACTAAGGCATTGCTTATGATGATAATACATCGAAAGGCACCTGTCTAGAGTTCTCCTCTAGCTCTATTTCACATATACCCCAATCTTTGTCAGCTACTTGGTATGTAAGCATTCTTAGCAGGATATTCTACTTTACATCTAGCACAATATGAGAAGCCATCTTCAAAGTCATGGACTTGTAAATGGTTTAAACCCTCACACATAGGTAGTTGCTCAGTTTGTTTATCCTGTAATAATTCTCCTAACATTGACCAATGCTTTACTATTGCATAAGGTGTAACAGACATTGTAGTCCATTCCTTACGATAGACAAGCACTCGGTCGATAATGTCGTCATACGTAGCTCCAGCTTCTTGTAACTGCTTCGCACACTTGTTAAATCCACCAATCTCAACTTTTGTTGCAGGCATATATATTGCTTCTGTTAGGGCTTTATATTGCTCTGCAAACTTGCTTTGTTTAATTGGCTTTGATTTGTAGCTCTTATGCGAACTGCCCACTAGGTCATCTTTGACTTGGGGTGGCTCGTATATGAACGATGGTGTATGCATAACTGTATACAGGTTGCTGGTTTGCTCTCCTGTTGCTTTGTTGTAACGTGCCTCTACTAGAATTGCTTTAATATCTTTCAATTCATTTAAAGCACGTTTAACTGTTGAATCGGATGTGTGCATACGTTTAGCAATAGTCTTTATTGCTGGAAAGCATGTAGCGTCATCCTTATTAGCATATCTATTAAGAACTGAATATAGTCTAACGGCTTGTGCCGAAATAGGTGCGTCAATTACCCATTCAGGCACAATCGCAAAATATATATCGCTCTTAATATTATTACTTTCCACTTAGAAAGGTGCTACGTTATCAGCAGTATCTGTCTTAGCAGTTGGTGGAACGCTCTCATCAACTTTTTGTTTTAGTTGTTCAATCATTCCACTTGCAATACCCTTAGTAACTTTGCCGTCAAGTAGTTGAGTAAAAGCACCCTGCTCACTTGCAGGTATCTCTTTTATCAAGCTCTTAATGAATGAGAGTTGCTTGTCACTAGCATCTTCATTTGGGTTACCAATTTTAGGCGTACCAGAGTTGGCATTGTTGTAGTTTTTCTTAGGTTGAAAAACTGGCTTCGCAGGTGTTGCCACTTCCGTAGCCATGCCGTTTCCGTACTTGCCTAGTATTGCTTCTGTAAATGTTGCAGTCATGCTGTTAATCTCCTCGACTGTTATCTTATTAGCTACTGCTAAGTCGATAGCACCCTTAAAGCAACATTGTGCAACGATTAAGTTTTCCTTACTCATTATTCTCCTGTTCTTTTTTTAGTTGGCTTATATCTTTTTGTATAGTCTTTAAGGTCTTGTTCAATTTACGAATCTCATCATAAATTATTTGTGAAGAACTCAACCTATACCAATCGCAGTCTGTTTTCTCCGTTGTCATCATCTGGAGATGAAATTAGGTAGTAAACAAACTTACCATTAGTTTTGTGTTGTACTGTTGCAATATCCCATCCCTCAGCTCTAAGGTCGTGGATAACTCCACCGAATCTTGTACAACGTAAGTCAAATACAAACTCTGCATTTGTAATCGGTGCTTCGTGCCTGTATCTTTTTAGAACATACGCTATTAGTTCAGATTTATTCTTCACATAAATAGGTATAATTTCTCCTCTAAAATGCGATACAGTTTTTCTAGTTTTTGTACTCATACTTGCTCCATTAAAGGTGGTATATTCGTACACCTGTTTTTAATGTAGTCGTTATGATGTACCCAGAATATAATTTCACAAGCAAACCAAACTGGAATACCACTAATTTTATAATCTGGATTTGGCAATCTGCCTTGATGTCGCCATGATGCAACAGTCGCTCGGTCAATACCGAGCAACTCTGCAATCTCTTTAACACCAACTAATTCGTCTTTGGGTTTGTTATAGACAGTCGTTGTCTTTTCAAACACAATAGTTGATACTGTCATAGCTCTCCTATACTTCGAGTAAACTTTTTACTCTGTTACTTATAGTCTGATTGTCATGGATGAAGTTACTTGCTTGACGCTCTAAAGCGTTGCCTCTAACTTTTTTATCCCACAACTCATAACTGTTGAACGCATTGAAAACACCCCATGCAGTTCCTACGTGAGTTTCCTGCACATAGTTGCTTTTGATGTTTGCAATTTTATTTTTGTAGTTAGCTTCAACTCTAGGTTTATCCATTTCCTCATCGCTTGGTCTAGGAAATAATTTTTCTAGAATATCGTAGAACTTCTCATCGGCTACTTGTTGGTCAATCATTCTCTCCACTTGCTCTTGGAAAGAACTGTAATAATCAACCACAAGCCCTAATGATTGTCTTGCATAATCTACTTGGTTAGATATACCTGATGTATGTCTAACTGATATTTGTTGGTTAGCACCTTTTAACGCCATACGTAAAGTGTTATTACACACAACTCGTATTGGTGTCATGGTTACTTTCAACGCTGATGAGCCATCGTGTGAGTTGGATAACAACATATATGGTTTAATGTCATCTCCATCTACTTGCGATATACCCTCAACGTTTTCTAGATTCATAAGAATCCAAATGTTCTTGCCGTTGAACAAGCTACCAGCAGTTTCGTATTTAGCTTCTCCACTATCTACAATATTATCCATGAACGTAAACGCATCACGATTTTGTAATGGTGTGTACTTGCTTCCTACTGTACCTAAGCAAGAGTTGTCACTATCTCTTACAACGGCATATTTATCTGGAACTGCTCTCTCTAGGTTTTCACCATAGACAGTTAATGTGTTATAGAACATATCTTTAAGTTCTACTCTCCAGTCCAATCCAGCTGTAACTAACGCATCGTTTGCAGTTAGTACGCCATCTGTTATCGTTCCTAGTTTGTGCCATGGGGTTTCCAAAGCACTAAACATAGTTTCTACTTCTGCACTCATTTGAGTACCTCTCTTTCTTTAGTGTTAGGTCATGCCTAACGAGATGCCTACTATCTTTTGGGTGTTAGTACGTATAACAAAGGGCAATAGTAAGCATCTCGCTAGACACATATCTAGCGATTGCCGTGTTGGGTTACTTCCAAACAGTAGGTACGTCTTTTTTGTACTGCTCTGTCCAGAGTTCTGATTCAGTTTTTTTAGGTTGTGTTTTCTTTTCAAGCCATCCACTTAAATCCCAAATGAATTTAGTAGCCATGATTGATATAAATAAACAACCGATTAATGCATATTCCATTAGAACATACCTCCAGCTGAATCTTTGAGAAGTTCGTTTTGCTTCTCTTTATTTTCTGCATCAACTATTGCAAGTTGATAATCGTAAACAACGTTTAAGGTTTTAATAATCTCATGGTGTACTGCACTATAAACTGAATGCAATATTCTGTTTGAGTTAATCCCTTGTTCGTCATTTTCTCTTATTTTTTCTGCTATTGGAGCAAGAACTTCGTCCATGATACTTCTGTTAATATCTCTTACAAGGTCACTTGCTTCAGGTATTTCGTCATATACTTTTGCCATATTTTTCTCCTAACGTTTTATAGCATTTGTCACAAGCAAAAAAATCTCTGCTCGTAATAGGGAACACATGATACTCTCCACACATAAAGCAACTGAACTTTTTCAATTCTTTAGGCGTGTTGTAATTTTTTAACATAAAGTTTTTTAAGTAAAACAAAATATTAAAAAAGTAATTAATTACTCTCATTACGTTCCTCTTTTAATTTATTCTTTATCTTTTTAATTAAAGCGTTTTCAAAAGATTCTGCCTGTAACTTATTAACAGCTACTGGATGATTCTTTTGTGTAGAGCCACGCTTCTTAGATTTAGCTCTCCTGCGTTGTTGCCTGTTCATAACACAAACCTTAAATGACCACGTGGTCTTGGGTATGGTTTTAACTTGCCTGTCATTCCTACTGTCTGTGTGTTGCCAGTTGGTACAACATTATTTTCTACTGTATAAATAGGTGCTGATAACTGTACGTGCCTGTCTGCACTCACAACATGAGTTAAGACGGCTGTATTGTTTTCAACATAACCTAAATATGTTTTTCCTAGAATTAAGTTATCTGATTCACAGATAGCTGTATATTCTTTCATGATTCTCCAATCGTTTGTAGTGATACCTAAGTATCTATCTACCCACAATTTCTTATGGGTAGTTAGATAATTACGGGTATAATATAAGATGACAAATAACATCGGCAAAGTTGCTCATATATTTACCGTCATCGTCAAACAAGTCGATATCTTTATGATAACTAGCAACGTGGTCGTTATTTACTTTTGTATTTACATTTGCTATGTGCGTATACATTGGTTTGACAAAAGTTCCGTCACTTCCGAAAATGAAAATACTTTTGCTTAATGTGTAACCACGACTTGTATCGCTGTAATAAAATGATACGCTTCTATCACTTACTGGTAATAACTTGTGGTCGTCATCACTTTGGTTGTAATCTACAATTAGTTCCCAATCTTTTGTGGAAAATGTATATTGCAAGTTTTTAGGGTATCTAAAATTTGCAGTATCAATTTGTTCTCCTTTCACATCTGTCCATTTTGCTATGTCTTTTATTATTTTTGTATATAATGATTTATTCATTTGTTATTCCTTTTTTTAAGTGGTACTTATGTACCAATCTGCCCTCACTATATGTAAGAGCAGTTTGCTACTAAGCAACGTTGCTTTGTATTATTGATTCGTATGCACGTTGTCTTTTGCATATATCCTCATAATCAAAAACGCTGAAGAATTTTACATCAAGTATTTTTTTGCCGAGTACATCCTCAACTTCTTTACAGAACTTTAAGGTTGCAACTTTCTTAATACCTTTCATAGCTTTAGGGTTGATACCTAATTTCATGGCTTGGTTGAAAGTGCAAAACCTATGACCATCTGCAAATCCTAGACCTGCAAGTAATTCATAGTTTGTACCTGTGTATGTATTTCCTGTTAATGCGTTAATCATTTTTCCTACTTTCGTTTTTAAGTGATACTTCGTATAAGTATCTATCTGCACACCCTAAGATATGCAGTTAGATAATTACTTACAATGATTTCATGCCAGTCAATATGTCGATACAATATTTCATGCCATCAGTAAAACCATTGTCGTATGCTTTTTGATTTTTTAAAGAGCCACCAAGTAATTCTTTTTTAGTAGCGACTTCATAAAAGTCGTTGCATTCGATTATTTGCCTTTGTAACTCTTTCTTGAGAGCTTCTGCTATTTCTTTATTCACGTTTATCTCCTTTATTTTTAGTTATGATTTGTGAGCCCTTGCTAATTTTACTTACCTAATGGTCGTTTATCTTAACAAAAGTGTCTAGCACCAACTTGTTAAGGTTTTTTCGCAGTTGTTTGAACATCGCAATGAGTGGTATTTATTGATACCCACAAATCATAATTCGTTGATACTTCTTGTAAGTATCTATCTACCCACCGAGTTGATGGGTAGTTAGATAATCACTCTCCAGCGTTAGCAAGTTCTTCAACATCAGGCATAGTCAATTTAAGCATTGATATTTCGTTCCTGAGATTTCTTAGAACACATGATTCTTCACAGAAGTATGTAGCACCTTTGAATAAACTCTCGTATACGAATTCGTTTTCGTTTAGATATTCTTCACAATATTCACATTTTTCTGCCCATCCGTCATTAGTATCTTCATCAAGAAATGGATTGTCTAGTTTTTCAACTGTGTCCATGTGTTCTAGGTTTTCTACTATTACTTCTAGTTCCTCTAGTCTTGCTTTTTTGTCGGCTAGTATTTTTTTCCAGTCAGTCATTTTTTTTCCTTTGTTTAAGTGATACTTCTTATAAGCATCTATCTGCCCTCACTTAATGAGAGCAGTTAGATAATTACAATGTGATTGTAAAGTGTACGCTAAAGTCGTTGGGAGTTCTTGTGATTGCGATTTTGCCCATATGGGTTACATCGTCTGTACCACCCTCATTATCCCAGAATCTTGCTCGTGTAATTCTGTACTCGTTAGTTTCGCCGACTGGTAGTTGTACTCTCTCGTGACAAAGCATTTGTGCATTGTCGACTAGGAATCTTGCGATAGCTTCCAAACTGATTTCTCCGTCTGTGTAGTATTCGCTAATTTCTTGGTCTTTTGTTTGAAACCAGTTACCGAAGCATCCAAACATCTTGTCAGAGTCTGTATTCTCGAATTGTATAGTTTCATGTGTTAGTGTTTTTCCGTAAGTTGTCATTTTGTTTTCCTTTTTTTTAGTGGAACTGATTGCTCCATAAGGCACCATCCGTAAATGATGCCCTAGCAAAAATCAGAATTATAATTGTTTAGTTTTTTTCTCGTTCTAAATGCTTTGGGGTCAATCGTATTTAGCTGTTGTGTGTAAAGAGCACACAGCCACATGGGCTACCTTGACTATCTCATAAATTTCTTATACTAACATTCGTGGACTATGTCAGCACCGTACCCACACAATTTCGTAAACACCTCCAATAACGGTCAATGGTCGCGTGAGCTGGTTTGTCGGCTTTCGCAGGGAAGCGTACTGGGTTTTTGACTGCTTGCAGGGACGACTGCAACCAACAGTTTACAGCTAAATCCAGAGCCCCCCAAATGTGTGTGTGTTTTTCATAGTAATACTAGTTTAATCGGTAATTCTTAATTATGTATTAATAATTAAATAATGTATGTTCTGTACTTACAAAAAACCCTTATTACAATAGAGTGGATAAGACGCTAAAAAAACTTTAAAAAAAAGTGAAAAAATTTGCTGAATTTTGAGTGAAAATGTACCTTGAACTTTAGTTTTAGGAGTTGAGAAAATGTCGGAACAAGAGATGAAATTACGCTATAAATTCTTAGATGAATCTGTATGGCAACGTCTTAATCAAGCCATCTCAGTTGGTGCTTACATTGAAGATGCTTGTATTTTTGCTGGGATAAGTTCTAGGCAGTTCCGTAGGTGGAGAGAACTTGCTGAACAAGGTATTGAGCCTTACGCAGAACGCTGGGAAGAAATAAACAAATCTGAATCACAATCTATTGTACGTAACTTGTTTAATATACAGAACGCTTCTAATAATGGAACTTGGCAGGCTTCTGCATGGTTGCTCGAAAGGAAATATCCAGAGAAGTATGGTCGTAAAGAAACTGTTAACGTAGAAAGCAACAATAAGCAATTTGATGTGGAACTCTACTGGAGTGATGGTAAAAAGTTTGTTGAGGGTGAAGTCGTGTCCGATATGTCCGATAATAAAAAAGATGAAGAAGAATAATGGCAATCCCACAAGACTTTGATGATACTAATGAACAGTTTATTGACATCGTACAAGCTAATGATTGGGGATTTCCTATCACTATATTTGAAGAAGTTGCTAATGAATCTGAAGATTATTTTCGTGGGGGATTCTACGTGTTACCTATTCCACAAGCTGTACTCAAACTTTGGATTGAAATGTTAGAAACACCAGATGAGGACAATGGAAACTTCTTTACCGACTGATAATACAGGTGGACTTAAACCTTTTAAGGTTAAACTCCCTGAACTGCATTCAGGTCAGCTTAATGTTGCTTCCAGTAAGGCACGTTTTAAAGTTCTCGTAGCTGGTCGTAGGTGGGGAAAGACAAGACTTGGTGTGTGGCTCTGTATAGCAAAAGCTATGCAAGGCAAAAGAACATGGTGGGTTGCTCCAACGTATGCTATGGCTCTAGAGGGTTGGAAAGAAATTAGAAATCTTGGTATTGACTATGGCTGTATCGTCAAAGAATATGAAAAAACTTTATACACTCCTACTGGTGGGCAAGTAACAGTTCGTTCTGCTGATAACCCAGATAGGTTACGTGGAGCTGGACTTGACTACATTGTGCTTGATGAGTGTGCATATATTAAAGAAGATGTATGGAAAGAAGTCTTACGTCCAACTCTAACTGAGCGTAGAGGTGGTGCTTTGTTTATCTCATCTCCTAAAGGGTACAACTGGTTTTCTAGATTGTTTGATGACGCAGTTAAATATGATGACTGGGATAGGTGGCAACTTCCTACTAGCACGAATCCTTATGTACCTAATGATGAGCTTGAAATTGCTAGGCGAGAGATTGGTAGCTTCTTGTATTCGCAGGAATACTTGGCTGAGTTCGTTGAAGCAAAGGGTGGAATAATCCATCCAGAATGGTTTAGGTATTATCAAGATGGAAAGAAGCAAGTTTATGATGATAAAGGTTATGAGAAAACTGTTACTACTATCACAACTGCTGATGTAGAGCATAATACAGAAGATTTAAGACGCATTACTACTGTTGACTTGGCAACTTCTACCAAAGAATCTGCTGACTACACAGTTGTTACTACTGTTGGTATCGCTCCTAATCAAGATGTATTCGTGCTTGATGTTGTTAGGGCTAGGCTGGAGGCTCCACAAGTGCTGAAGCTGTTGCAAGATGTCTATGATAAATGGCAACCAGAAGTTATGGGAGTTGAACGTGCTGGGTATCAACTTGCCTTTGTACAGATAGCTAGACAACAAACTAATCTACCCATACGTGAACTTCGTGCCGATAAAGATAAAGTCAGCAGAGCGTTGCCTTTGTCTGCTAAGATGGAAGCTGGACAAGTCTATTTTCCTAAATATGCAGATTGGTATTTGGATTTAGAAAAAGAGCTACTACAATTTCCAGCAGGAGAACATGACGACCAAGTAGACAGTTTGGCGTATGCGATATTGCAAGTAGCAAGAAAAAGAGAGTTTAGAGCATATTGATAGAACACAATAGGTTGGCTTTGGGTGGGTTTTTCCTTTGGGTGTGTTCATTAATCCACTCTTAGCCATAGAGGAGAGAACGTGGCAGAACGTAGAAATTTAAGTGACATAATATTTGGCAGAGCTAAATCTGTTGACGAACAAAAAAGAATAAACTTTTTCCGTGATAGCGATTCTCTTTACAATAACAATAATTTTTTACAGGGCTGGAACTCTAAAGCAGGTGCATTTGATGTAAGCTCTATGGGTAATGGTGCTTCTAACTCGGCAGTAGTTGCTTGTCTGCAAACTTTAGGTATGTCATTCTCTGAAGCAACACTTATGGTCAAGGAATATGATAAAGATGGCTTACAACAAGAATTAATTAATCATCCGTTCACTATGTTGATGAGGCGTCCAAATCCATATATGTCTGGAGATATAGTTCAACAATATATTATTAATGCTATGCACGTATCTGGAGATGCATACTTAATCAAACAAAAGAATAACGCTGGTCAACTGGTTGCTCTTTATCCGTTGATGCCTGAAAATGTTACTCCTAAAGGTAATGATAATGAACTTATTACTCATTATGAATATGATACAAACACCAAAAGTGTTTTAGTGACACCACAAGATATGGTACATATCCGTCTAGGGCTTGACCAAACTAATCACAGGCAGGGCTTTGCTCCACTTCGTTCTGTTCTTAGGGAAATTTATGGAGATGAATCTGCTGGGCAAATGGCTACTGCACTTCTTGCAAATAGTGGTGTGCCTAATGTAGTTATCTCTCCCAAACAAGATTTTGGTTTAACTGAAACTGAAGCTGAACAAGTCCAAAGAGCGTTCAAACAAAAAGTAGGGGGAAAGAACAGGGGTATGCCTTTAGTTCTTAGTGGCTCAATGGATGTTAAGAAAATGGCTTTTAGCCCTACTGAATTAGACATTGGTACGCTTCGTAGGGTGCCAGAGGAAAGAATTTCAGCAGTACTTGGAGTTCCTGCAATCTTAGCTGGTCTAGGTGCAGGTTTGGATAGGGCTACTTATTCTAATGCTAGTGAGCTTCGTGAGTTCTTTACTGAAAGCAAACTTATTCCTTTATGGAAGCAAATCTCTGAGGAGCTTACACAACAAGTCTTACTTCGTGATTACGAGATTACTGATGGTACTTCTGCTGAATATGATTTCTCTGATGTACGTGCATTACAAACAGACCAAGACGCTCTATATACTCGTATGAATGTTGGTGTACAAGGTGGCTGGATAACTATTAAAGAAGCTCGTGAAGAAGTCGGTTTACCTGTTGATGAATCTCAAGAGGTGTACTTACTTGATGCTAATAAGATATTAACACCAGCTAACTCTATGGATGAATATACTGCTTCTGAAACTCCTACTGAATCTGCTGATAAGCCCGTTGCTGAAGTGCAACCACAAGTAGAAACTCTTGATGATGAAGAACAAAAGTTTCACGAATATAAAGTTGTTACAGAAATAGATGGAGAATACTGCGTAATTGCAGAAGTATCAGGGCGTAATATGGGTTGCTATCCAACACGTGAACTTGCCGAAGCTAGATTATCACAAGTTGAAAGATTTGGAGATGGTAGCAAAATAGCACTAAGTGGAGATAAGTTTACAACACAAGAAGAAGCTGAAAAACGTGCTTCTGAAATTGGTTGTGTAGGTTATCACACTATGGATGATGACGGAAATACAATCTATATGCCATGTGATACTCACGAAGAATATGATGAGTTGATTGATGGAACAGAAACAAGTTAGCCAGAGGGTACGTAAAGCTCTTGAAAAAAAAGTTGAAGAACACAACGAGAAGCACGGCGATTCTGCTGGTAAACGTGTCACTCTCCGTATGCTTATTGCTGTATTTAAACGTGGAGTAGGAGCATACAATACCAATCCAGCGTCTGTTAGACCATCCGTAACATCTCCTGACCAATGGGCTTATGCTCGTGTAAACGCGTTCCTGTACGCTGTGAGGACTGGTAAGTTTCGTGGTGGTAAGTTTGATACTGATTTGTTACCTGCTGGTCATCCTCTCTCTAGTAAATCAATGACTAAAGGTCTTTATGATGATTTGAATTTTACTATTCCTAAAGGTGCTAAAGAAGAAGCTAAACGTGGACTGGAATGGCGTAAAGAATTTGGTAGAGGTGGTACTTCTGTTGGGCTTGGCTCGGCTAGGTATATCCTTAACAATACAACTGCTGGTGCAGAAAAAACTAGACATATTGCTAAGTATTTTCCTAGGCATGAAGTTGATAAACGTGCAGAGGGATGGCGACAGGGAGAAAAAGGTTATCCAAGTAATGGTCGTATAGCTTGGGCATTATGGGGTGGAGAAGCTGGTAAGACATGGTCACAAAAACTTGTAAGAGCTATGAACAAACGTGATGAAAAAGCAAACTCTGCATTTGAACTTATTGAACGTAGGAACAAACTTCGTGAAGAAGATTGGGAATATAGATTAGGTAGATTTCGTGATAACGAAGTTAAAGACATTCTCTATAAAGAACATGATAAGTTGTTAACTCAATGGGAAACTGTTCTTAAAGATGTTTACTTTGACTTATTGCAATCACAAGACTTAAAAATATTTAATCAACTTAATAGATATTTTCCTACGGAGATAGGTGTGGAAAGTATTATTGATTTTAATATTGATGAGAACGTCAAGACTTGGTCTCCTGATGTTTTTGATTTGTATGTATCGTTGGCTAATGACTTTGCATATTATCAAGTTGACTTGTTACTTCCTAATGAGAAAGCAAGTCCTTATGTAATTCCACACAGGGAGAAAAGAAGTCGTAATGATATTATTGAACAAGGATTCTTTTACAGGCTCATATCCGTAGAAAGATTTCCTTTATCTAATCTTAAGAATAACAGAGAAGCTATTGCCTATATAAATAGTCGTATTGATACGATGCTTCCTAACATGGCTGTAACTTCTAAAAAAAGATTTAACCTAGAGTTCCGTAAAGCTCTGCAAGAGGGTATGGACTTGGGTTACTCTGGTCGTAAACTACAAACATTCGTTGCTAACTCTGTTAAAAAAGTTTTGAGTAAAAGAAATCTTTCTAGGGCTTTGACTATTGCTCGTACTGAAGCGAACTCACTTGCAAATTATGGTAGAGGAGTAGGTGCAAACTCAACTGGGATTCTATATACTAAAGAATGGATTTCTCAAAGAGATGGGAAAGTGCGAGATGCACACGTTATACTAGATGGAACGGAAGTTAACGAAGATAATAACTTTGAATATCAGGGTTACAGGTTAGAATATCCAGGAGATAGTTCCTTGGGAGCACCTGCTGGTTTAACAGTAAATTGTCGTTGCTTCCTAAGTTATCACGAAAAGAGGATATAAAGTTGAAAGAGCAAAAAGCTAAAGATTTACTAAGTTTTGATGAAGCTGAGGGTAAAGTAAGTGCAGTATTTTCTGTATTTAATGAAATAGATTCAGATGGAGATGTAGTTCTCCCTAAGTCCATTAGAAGTGGCTATGGCGACAAGGGTGTCGTTATGTGCTGGGGGCATGACTGGAAGCATATCATCGGTAAAGGTGTTATTCGTAACGAAGATAGTCAAGCTGTTTTTCATGGAGAGTTCAACATGAACACTACTGCTGGTAAAGAAGCATACGAAACTGTTAAAGCTATGGGAGACATTCAACAATGGTCATTTGGTTTTGAAGTTAATGATTCAGAGCGTGGTATGTTTACAAAAGACGGGCAAGAAACTGAAGTACGTTTTCTTAAAGATGTTAAAGTCTGGGAAGTTAGTCCAGTTTTAGTGGGTGCAAATCAAAATACACACACACTTGCAGTCAAAGAAAAAGATTTAAAAGAAGAAGATATAGTTGATGACGTTGACACCGAATTTGAGGAAGTCGAAGAAGTCAAAGATGTCGGATTAAGATTTACCGATGAAGTAGATAACTTGCTTATCAAGATGACTGCTTTGTTGAAAAGGGCTAAGGAGCTTACTGCCTTACGCTTGGGTAAAGAGAAAACATTATCAGAAGATAGCACAGAAGCATTGACTTCTTTGAAAGATGCGTTAGAAGAAATGCATCAAGATATAGATACTTTGCTTACTGTTGGCTCTGCTGATGATGTTGAAGTAATACAAGATGAGATTGATGTTAACGATTTGTTTAGAACTACAACAGATTTGTTAGCTGATACTCTTGATTTATAGGAGATATTATGGCTGATAATACAGTTAAACTTCAAGAATTAAGAGAGAACTTAGCAAAGTTTGCTGGGGAAAAAGACTTTTCTGAATTTACACCTGAGGATAAAACCAAATGGGCGTCAATGAATGAAGAAGCTAAAACCTTAGCAGATGGTATTCGTGAGCAACAAATATTTGAAAAAGATATGAAAGCTAACGAAGAAGCAATTAGTGCAGGTAAGACTGTCGCTTCTCTCCCAATTCATGAAGAACAAAAAGAAATGCCTAAAGCATTAGGCGAACAGGTACGTGAATCAAGGGCTTATAAATCCTACATGGAAGATGGACAACTAAACATTTCATCAGAAGTAAAATACAATCCTTTATTGGAAAGTAAAACACTTTTGACTGAGACTGGTTATCCACCTGCAGTTACAAGGAGTGATTTACTCGTTCCTACTGCTTTAAGAAACCCTAATTCAGTTATAGATTTGTTTTCAGTAATTCCTACTGATTCATATCAATACAAGTATTTAGAAGAAACTACTTTCACAAACAACGCTTCAGAAAAAGCCGAGGGTACAGCCTTTGGAGAATCTGCGTTGGCATTTACAGAAAGAACTGAAAACATCAGAAAATTTGGTGTGTCAATTCCTGTAACAGAAGAATTATTATCTGATGTTGCATCTGTCAATGGATATTTAGACAGTAGATTAAAAACAATGCTCGAACTAAGATTATCCGATGTTCTCATCGGTGGCTCAGGTGTTGCTCCGATTATCACAGGTGTATTGAATAAATCTGGTATAAATACCTTTAACTATTCAAGCTACTCTGGTAATTTAGCAAGAATTGGTCAAATCTATCAAGCAATTACAGAAATTAGAAAAGACGCTTTTATGGAGCCTGATGCAATACTCATGCACCCAAGCGACTGGAACGACATAGTAACACAAGTTAACTCAACTGCTGGTACATCGGGTGCAGGATTTACAGAAGTATCTCCTACATTTGTTGGTGCAGGTATGTTTGGTAACTCTGTTACACCTCAAATTTGGGGTATAAGAGTTGTCCCTAATACTGCAATTTCAGCTGGTACAGTTCTAGTTGGTACTTTTGGTGGAGGCATGGCTTCACATATCATCACTCGTGAGGGTATGGAAGTTGCTATGTCAGATAGTCATGATGACTTTTTCACAAAAGACAAAGTAATGATGAAAGCAAGTATGAGGTTAGGTTTTGCAATCTATCGTCCAGAGGCTTTCTGTTCTATTACAAACTTCTAAGGAAGTTATTAATTGGTTTTGTTATCCCATTCGAGTTACGTAAGTAGTAAGAGTGGGATGCAAACTGGAAAGAAAGACAATATGATTTTAAAAAAAGATGTATGGATTGATGAAGATGGTAAAGTCGGCGAGGGTAAAGATGGTTTACCTAAGGGATGGGCTAAAGGCAAATTAGTTGCTAAAGCTGGTACAGAAATCTCTGACTTGCAAGCTAAAGAACTCGGTCTTAAAAAAGAAACTAAAGCAAAAAAAGCACAAGAAAATAAATCTAAGTAGGTAGTCAATGTCTAACCAGTATGTTGATAAAGCAGATTTAAAAACCTATATAGGATTAACAGGTACTGGTCAAGATACCAATATTGATAATGCTATTGATGGTGCTAGTCGTCTTATAGACAAGATGTGTGGTCGTCATTTTTGGCAAGACGCTACTGTTACAGACAAGTTCTACACACCTATTAACTCTTATTATTTAGAAATAGATGACTTATCTACAACTACTGGTCTGGTTGTGAAACTAGACACAAATGATGATGGTACTCATGATAAAACATTAACTATTGATACCGACTTCGTGTTGAAACCATACAACCCTCAGGTACATAAGATTTCTAGTACAACCTATTACTATCCTCATAGTGAAATAAATATACTTCCAACTCGTAGTGATGCACATTTCGATGCATTCGTAACTAAGAATGTTAAAGTGACTGGGAAGTTTGGCTGGAGTGCCGTTCCTGAAGCTATTAAACAAGCAACTCTCATACAGGCAACTAGGTTGTGGAAGCGTAAAGATACACCCTTTAATGTTTTTGGTAATGAACAAACAGGGCAAAAAGAATTATTTAATAAAATAGACCCTGACGCATTGCAACTTATAAAGGGTTATGTAAAGCACAAGCTATGAGTTTTTCTGTTAGTGGTGCTAACAATATAAATAAACGTTTACAACTAAGTGCTTTGGGTGGAGTTGCACTTCGTAACTTTTTCTCACAGTACGGGCAAGTTGTTGTTACTAATTCTAAAAAAGAAGCACCTAGATATAAAGGTAATCTTAGGGGTAGTCTTACGTTTAAAAGAATTGATGGTGTCGGTCGTCTACCTATTGGTATAGATGTCTATTCTCGTAGTCCTTATGCTTTGTACGTACATGGTTTTTACGACATGAAAGTTAAGATGAGTAAGCCATGGTCAAGAAGTAAGCCACATTATCCACCTATCTCTGCTATCAAAGGGTGGGCAGATGACAAGGGTATTAGTCCTTATGCAGTTCAACACGCCATTGGTCAACGTGGTACTCCTCTTATTCCATTCTTTAAGATTGGTATTAAGAAGTCTGAAGCAGAAAAAAAAGTTTTACTTAAAGGTACTGGATTAAAAATTACTGCAACGTGGAAAGCTGGTAGAATGGCACCGAAGAAATAATGGCAAGTTTAACAAGCATAAGAACAGAAATAGGTAATAACTTAGGTAACATAAGTTCTTTATCTGTATATGCCTATGTACCAGACTTTGTAGAGCCACCAACAGCAGTTGTTGGGGTAATGGATGCTATTGATTATGATGCGACTATCCAACGTGGTGCTGATAAGTATGAGATTCCAGTTTATCTTTATGTAAGTAGAGTTGATGCACAAGATTCACAAGATACCTTAGATGGTTACTTAGCTTCAAGTGGAGCTTCATCTGTAAAAGCACAAATAGAATCTGATACAACGTTGAATGGTCAGGCACAATCTGTTAGAGTTACATCAGCAAGTAATTATGGAGTTTATAATATAAACAACATTGATTATCTTGGAGTAGAATTTATCGTAGAGGTTATAGCGTAATGTATGAATTAAAACAAGATTTACATATTAAGGGTAAAGTTTTGAAAGCTGGAGATATTGTTGAAGCTAAAGCAATTCCTAAACAGTCTTTGAGCTGGTTGTTAGAACAAGAGATAATCGTTAAAGTTGATAGGCGTTACAAAGAAAATAAATTACAAGAATTAGCAAAGCAAGAGGAAGAATAATGAAAGGTTATGGAAGAAGTTCAGGTGGAAGCTCACGTAGAAGTAGAAGAAGTGGCTCATCCAACAGACGTAGACGTGGAGGTAAATAATGGCATTTAAACATGGTAAAGACAGTAAAGTTTATATAAATCAAACAGATTTCAGCACATATTTTAATTCAGTTGATGTCTCAAGAACAGCAGACGTTGCTGAATCTACAACTTTTGGCTTAGCTAGTAAGACTTACATAACTGGCGACAAAGATGGAACTTTTTCTGTTGGTGGGTTTTTTGATGCAACAGCTGATGCTGTTTTACAACCACTACTTGGTGGTAGCGATATGATTTTTGTATTAGGTGTTGATGGTGTAGATGCAACTGATGGTTGTTCTTTTGCTAAGGGAAACATAAATAATTATGGAGTATCTAGTGCAGTAGGCGATATTGTTGCAACGTCTTTAGACATACAAGCTGATAGTGGTGTGTACAACGGAACTGTATTGGAAAATGCAACTGTTACTGCTACTGCTAGTGGTACTGCTAGAGATAACGCAACTTCGACTGCTAATGGTGGTGGAGCGTTCCTTATAGTGCAAACTGCAAGTGGAAGCACTCCGACACTAACTGTTAAAATAACACATAGTGCCGACAACTCAACTTACGCAGACTTAGTAACTTTTACACAAGCTACTGGAACTACTGCTGAAGTAAAGACTGTCGATGCTAATACAACTGTCAACAGGTACTTAAAAGTACAATATACTGTTGG
>Ga0208643_1000541_pt1 | contig 24690 bp, 18 predicted proteins | sample VirMetDEL_Nov_12_FD_184516 | JGI IMG/M metagenome (GOLD analysis project Ga0208643, IMG submission 184516) | Aqueous microbial communities from the Delaware River and Bay under freshwater to marine salinity gradient to study organic matter... | ecosystem: Environmental > Aquatic > Marine >... | reverse complement strand
GGTTACTGCAAAGGCGCATGTCTGAAATACCTTTGGAGGTATGAGCGAAAGGGTAAGCCGCTAGAGGACTTGAAGAAAGCGCAGTGGTACCTAAACAAGTTAATAGAGGTTATGGACTATGAGTAAGTGGAATGATAAGCCATCATGGACGTTTATAAAGCACCCCGAATCAAGTCATTTGGCTGACCCTGAATGGGAAGATGAGGGCGATCAAGTGGATGTAAAGATCGAGTTTACTGTCACGGAACAAGAAAGCGATATATACAACGTAATACATTATATGGAAGATTTCCTAGAGGCGAGTGGACATTCCATTGGGCCAGATAAGGAACTTGCGCTGGTGCCTGTTGACCGCATGATACTGTGTGAGGCCGAGGCTAACCTTTATCTCCGCATGTTGAAAGATTATTCATTTGGTACGTCTACCAGTGTGTCCGACGAAGAGGTAGAAGAGGTGTTGATTGGGCGAGGACTAAAGGATGAGTAAGGGTAGCCGCCAACGCCCTACTGCGCAGGCGTTTTGGGAGAACTGGCATAATGTGTTTGGGGATAAGGAAGCCCCCAAGCATATCACCGAGTCCGAACACAAGGCAGACATGGAAGTAGTAGACATAGAGGAGGATGAAGATGGACTTGATAACGGTTGACTTTGAAACGTACTACGACAAGGACTTCTCTCTCCGTAAGATGACAACAGAAGCCTACATCCGTGACCCTCGTTTTGAGGTAGTGGGTGTAGGTGTAAAGGTGAATAACGATGCTACAGAATGGGCAAGCGGCACACACGAAGAACTCAAGGAGTATTTACATACTTTCGATTGGGGTACGTCTGTACTTCTATGCCACAACACTTTGTTTGATGGCGCTATTCTCAGTTGGTTATTTGATGTTCATCCTCGCGTCCTCGCTGACACTCTTTGTATTGCTCGTGCTTTACATGGTGTCGAAGTTGGCGGCTCTCTCCATGCGCTTACGCAGAGGTACGGCCTCGGCACTAAAGGGACGGAAGTACTAGACGCGATAGGTAAGCGTAGGCTGGACTTCAGTGACGCAGAGTTAGATAAGTATGGCGACTACTGCATCAATGACGTGGAGCTAACCTATAAGTTGTTTAATGTCATGGGCAGAGGGTTCCCAAAGAACGAGCTACGGTTGATAGACTGCACGCTACGTATGTTCGTGGAGCCTGTACTGGAGTTGGACTTAGGGCTACTTGAGCAACACTTGGAAGACACCAAGCAGATAAAAGAAGACCTAATAACGTCTTCTGGTGTTACTAAGAAAGAACTTATGAGCAACCCTAAGTTTGCCGAATTGCTTGAGGGGTTAGGTGTGATACCCCCCACAAAGATAAGCCTGACCACTGGCAAGGAAACATTCGCATTCGCTAAGAACGATGAGCAGTTCAAGGCGTTGGAGAACCACTCCGACTCTAGGGTGCAGGCACTCGTAACTGCTAGGCTAGGCACCAAGAGCACGCTTGAGGAATCACGTACTGAGAGGTTTATAGGTATAGCTAAACGCGGACTTCTCCCGGTACCTGTAAGATACTACGCGGCACACACTGGTAGGTGGGGAGGCGATGACAAGATCAACATCCAGAATCTACCTAGCCGTGGCGTGAATGGTAAGAAGTTAAAGAACAGTATGCTTGCCCCCGAAGGGTACATGATGGTTGACTGTGACTCATCACAGATCGAAGCGCGTGTACTGGCGTGGCTTGCAGGACAGGACGATCTAGTCCAAGCGTTTACCGACAAGGAAGACGTGTATATAAAGATGGCGTCTAAGATATACAACATACCAGAAGAAGCGGTCACGAAAGACCAACGCTTTGTAGGTAAGACTACTATATTAGGTGCAGGATATGGTATGGGTGCGGTACGCTTTTCAGACCAGCTACAGTCGTTCGGTACTCACATGGATGTAGAGGAAGCTCGAAGGGTAATCCGAATCTACCGAGATGCTAACTGGAAGATAAACACGTTATGGCGTGATTGTCAGAACATGCTGGTTGAGATGTCGCGTGGTAACTCCGGTAGTCTCGGCCCCAACGGGATAGTAAAGTACGGGGCTGACGGGCGTAATGGGTGGATACTGCTACCGTCTGGACTCAAGATGCGGTATGACGACTTACAGTACGAACAAGGTGAGCGTGGGCCAGAGTTTAAGTACAAGACTCGACGCGGGTACACTAGGATATATGGCGGTAAGGTCACAGAGAATGTATGCCAAGCGGTGGCTAGATGTATCATCGGGGATCAGATGTTGGCGATTGCTAAAAGGTATAAGGTGGCTTTGACTGTACACGATTCCGTGGTATGTTGTGTACCAGAGGATGAACTTGAAGAAGCTACACGCTATATCGAAGAGTGTATGAGTAGTACCGCACCGTGGGCAGAAGGCTTACCCATCACGTGCGAATCAGATAACGGTAAATCTTACGGGGAGGCGGCAGGATGACTGACATAGAGAAAGCTATGAAAGAAGCGCATAAGTTTGCAGATAAGGCACTAACGCGTTCGGACAACAAACTACAAACCCTACGCGATAACATAACAGAGTGTATGGGGCAGCCTTTCGTTACCACTCGGGCGTATGCCGTATTTGTGGTGGTTCTGTCTTTGATACTAGGAGCATGGCTTGGGTAAAGTAACCGACATTAATAAGTTTAGGCGCAATAAAGATAATGAAACCTCTGAACCGGAAACAGAAGGAGGGTACCTCACTATAGTAGTTGGAGAAACTATAGATGAGGAGGACATAATACTCATAGAGCAGTGCGAAGTTGTGGGAAACACCAAACACAAAGACACTATCATTATAGACGAAGAAATGCTGCACATATTAATTAGTGAACTAATAGTAGCTGCTGGCGTTATAAAGGGTAAGGAACTGGAATGAGTATTGCACCGTGGTCGTTCTCAAAGATTAAGTCATTCGAGCAATGCCCTAAGAAGTTCTACCATCTCAAGGTGGCGAAGGACTATAAGGAACCTGAGACAGAGGCCATGCTATATGGTACTGCCGTACACTTGGCAGCGGAAGAATACATTAGGGATGGCAAACCGCTACCCGAAAAGTACAACTACTGCAAAGATGTACTTGATGTCCTGAATAACATAGAAGGCGAGAAGCTGTGCGAGTTGGAGATGGGACTCACTGAGAACCTAGAGCCGTGCGGGTTCCGAGATGACAACGTGTGGTGGCGTGGTATTGCCGACTTAGTCATCCTAAACAAACGCACCAAAACAGCTTATGTGGTAGACTATAAGACAAGTAAAAATACTAGGTACGCGGACAAAGGCCAGTTAGAACTGATGGCTATGAGCATGTTCAAGATGTACCCCAAGCTAGAGAAAGTGAAGGGTGGCCTACTATTTGTAGTGTGTGGTGAGTTAATAAAGGAAGACTACTCCAAGCCGGATGAGCCTAGGCTATGGGAGAAGTGGTTATCAGACTACAACCGCATGGAACAAGCCTTTGAGAACGATGTGTGGAATGCACACCAAAGTGGATTATGTCGTAGGCACTGTATTGTTACCGAGTGCGTACACAATGGGAGAAACTAATGCGTAAGAAAAGAAAGAAGCAGGTCAATGCCCCTGTCGGCAGTGACACGTTTGAACGTAGGATGGAGCGGCAACGCGCCAGACGCAAGATGGATAGAGAAGGTAAAGATGCCAATGGTAACGGTAAGGCTGACAAGCGTGAAGGTAAAGACGTTAGTCATAAGAAAGCCTTGGTCAATGGCGGAAGCAACAAAGACGGTGTTACAGTAGAGGATAGCTCTACTAACCGTAGCCGGAACTACAAGAAGAAAGGCAGTAGAAAGCCTAAGTAAAGAACTCCCTATTGGTATGGGTTGACGCGTGCTTGATGCGTCTTTAAACGATGTCGTGCCTCTCCTTATGGCATTAACAATCAGCGGCATAAAATCGAGTAGTCTAACGGGCTAGTGCTATATTCATCGCTAGTCCCTACATAATGCAGACCTAGCCCTATCTGTGGACGAAGCAGGGCTACTAAAACGGTATAATAATTAGGTAAACGATTTATTAAGTCGTTTAGTATGGCGGAGATATTTTTGTTACCTAGGTAGCAAAGCCACGACCTGACTGGGCTGTACAGTTATCCAGTTTTCAGTCTACCCATTAACAGAGTGTGTAGGTGTTATCACCTTAACGTGTTAACAAGTAATTATATTTCAGTGTGACGTGGACACCCACTTCACGCTATTTTGCATCGGAGAAACAAATGCGTCCCGTGTATGAAAGTGAGTTTGACCGTAGTAACGAGGGTTACATAAAGAAGTATATAGAATCTAAAGGTAAGTTTACATATGAGAAGTCCGAACCATTCTCCTCTATAGACGGCTTACTATTCCAAGATGGTAAGCATGTAGGCAATGTAGAAATCAAAACCCGAACTAATGCGAGCGATAAGTACCTCACTTATATGATAAGTGCTATGAAGGTTGATAGCATATTACGTATGAGCAAAGAGGATAAAGTAATACCCTTATTAATTGTGCGGTTTACTGATGGAGTGTTTACGGTAGTTCTGGAAGATAGGTACGAGAAACGCCTAGGAGGTAGGCACGATAGAAACGATAGCCACGACACTGAAACATGTATGTATATACCAATGACGGAGTTCGTACAGATATGAAGATAGTAGATGATAAGGCGTTATTACTTACGCTACGTAACCCCGCAAAGGTTACATCGGTTATACCAAAGAGCAGGGAGTTAGCAAACAACCAAGTACTTGTTAACTGGGGATTAGAAGAGACACAGGTACTGCGCAACATGAACATCAACGCGCCATCCCCCATAGAATCTAAGTACGATTGGACAGGTAAGTACACTCCGTTCGATCATCAGAAGACTACAGCTAGTTTTTTCACGTTGAACCGCAAGGCTTTCTGCTTTAACGAGCAGGGTACAGGCAAGACTGCCAGTGCTATATGGGCGTCAGACTACCTTATGAAGCAGGGGGTGATACGTCGAGTGTTGGTGGTGTGCCCCCTATCTATTATGGATTCCGCATGGCGCAACGACTTATTTAGCTTTGCTATGCACCGCAAGGTAGACGTGGCCTATGGAGCAAAAGACAAACGCGCCAAGATAATCGAAGGCGATGCTGAGTACGTGATAATAAATTATGATGGGGTGGAGATCGTAGCGGATGCCGTGGCTAATGGAGGGTTTGACCTCATAATCGTTGACGAGGCTACGCACTACAAGAACCCGCAAACAAAACGATGGAAGACCATGAACAAGTTAGTGGGGCCAAGCACGTGGCTGTGGATGATGACGGGTACCCCTGCTGCACAAAGCCCAACTGATGCATACGGTATAGCCAAACTCGTTAACCCCAATGGCGTGCCCAGATTTTTTGGATCGTTCCGTGACCAAGTGATGCGTAAGGTAACAAACTTCAAATGGGTGCCCAAAGAAGACGCTACCAATACGGTGCATAGGGTACTGCAACCAGCCATACGGTTTACCAAAGACGAGTGCCTTGACCTACCACCTATGGTGTACACCAAAAGAGAAGTACCTCTTACCCGACAACAGTTGAAGTACTACAAAGAACTGAAGAACAAGATGGTAATGCAGGCGGCAGGGGAACAGATAAGTGCTGCCAATGCCGCAGTTAACATGAACAAGTTACTACAAATATCCGCAGGTGCAGTGTATACCGACAAGGGGGACGCAGTAGAGTTCGACATATCCCCCCGATATAAGGTACTACGTGAAGTCATAGACGAGTCTAGTAAGAAGGTGCTAGTGTTCGTACCCTTCAAACATACGATTGACCTACTGACTAACAAGCTACGCGATGACGGTATATCTACGGAGATAATACGTGGGGATGTGAGTGCCGGTAAGCGTACGGAGATATTCAAGCGATTCCAAGAAGCTGATGATCCTAGAGTGCTGGTCATACAACCCCAGTCAGCGGCACACGGAGTAACATTAACTGCGGCAAACACGGTGGTATGGTGGGCACCTACAAGTTCCTTGGAAACCTACGCGCAAGCCAACGCTCGTGTACACAGATCAGGCCAAGATCACAAATGTACCGTCGTCCAGCTTCAAGGTTCGCACGCAGAGAAACGTGTTTACGCACTACTCGATAACAGAATAGACATTCACACAAAAATGATTGACCTTTACAAAGAAATACTTGACTAGCTAATAATAAGGCAATAAAGTGTACGTCCCGTTAGTAAAGGAGCGTGTAATGAGTGAAGGAAAGTCTACCGCCGAACAGTTGACCAAGGTTTATCTCAAGATTAAAGATAAGCGTTCAGAACTATCGGCGGCGTTTAAAGAAGAGGACGGCAAACTGACTGAGCAGATGGACAAGGTAAAGAAAGCCTTGTTGGAGTACTGCAAGGAGCAGGGCGTCGATAGTGTAAAGACTTCAGCAGGATTGTTTTATAGGTCTGCCAAGACTAGGTACTGGACTAGTGATTGGAGCAACATGCACGAATTTGTTTTAGAGCATGAGGCACCCGAGTTATTAGACAAACGACTAAATCAGGCAAACATGAAGCAGTTTTTGGAAGAGAACCCCGACCTTGTGCCTAAAGGTCTTAACGTAGACTCAGAATATGTAGTCTCAGTAAGGAGGAAATAATGGCGGCATTTGTCCCAATTGAAACCGTAGCGAAGCACTTTGCAGTGTCTATCTCTACCGTACGTGCGTGGATACGCACCGATAAAATCCCGAGCGATACCTATATAAAGGTAGGTTCTACTTACAGGTTTAAGTTACCGGAGTTAGAAGCCGAACTTTTGGGTAAGCCTACGGCAGTTGTAAATGAAGCACCCCAAGATGACGTGATGTACGAGCAGTTAGAGTTAGACTTGGATGAAGACGCCTGATGAGTAGCAATGGACTACGCCGAATCAGCATACGTGGTGGCAAGTTTCACGTTATAGCTGATGGTGAAGAAGTTACTAGAGACTTAGGTTATATGGATGTGGTTATAGTAAACGCCGCTCCAGTTTCTCGCGCTTACTATGGCGATGCGTACGACCCCAATAGGGTTGCGGTACCTACGTGTTGGTCTGCCGACACACAAGTACCTTCAGTAGATGTACCCCAAGAGCAACGGCAAGCAATGCGTTGTATGGACTGCCCTCAAAATATAAGAGGTTCTGGCCAGTATGGGGGTAGGGCTTGCCGGTTTGGACAACGGTTAGCAGTTGTATTTCGGGATAACCCCGAAGAGGTGTATCAGTTACAGATACCTGCCACGTCTATATTTGGCAGTGCTAATAGCGGAGATATGGGTATGCAAAACTATGCTCGGTTACTCGCTAAACATGACACGCCTGTAGTTACTATCACCACCAAGATTTATTTTGATGAGGGTAGTGCAGTACCAAAACTTTGCTTTAAGCCGGTAGACCGCTTAGACGAAGACACACTTGAGAGGGTTTCGGCCATGATTGACCATGAAGATACTATTCAGGCTATCACTATGTCTATCCCTACAACAAGTGAACCTGTGTCTCCGTTTGGTGTGGTGGAAGGTTTCGAGCTAAATGCAAACTAATTAATTAGGATTTATCAAATGGCTACAAATAATCAATATGTAATCTCAAACGTCGAAGCCTTATGGCCCCGTATTAACAAGACTTACAAGTTCGATAACGCAGAGAACCGCACTGTACCGTGTGACGCGTTTGACGAAGGCGCTAAGTATGAGACCCGCTTCCGCATGACTAAAGACCAAGCCAAGGCTCTGTTCATGGAGATGGTTAAAGCGTATGAAGCCAAGAAAGAAAAGGGTTGGCCCGACAAGTTTGATATGCCCTTCAAGAAAGAAGAAGATGGCACTTACACGCACAAAGCATCACTGAAAGGTGCGTACGGTAAAGACGCTACGTTTAAGCCTGTACAATACGACGCAAAAAGCGTTAAACTACCAGACGACTTCATGCTTACCACAGGTAGCACTGTCAACGTAGCGGTTACGTTTACTCCATACAACATGCGCGAAGCGGGTGTGTCCCTCCGATTACGTGCGGTACAGGTTATTAAGTATGTACCTATGGAAGCCGCATCGCCTTTCGGTGCTGTAGAAGGTGGGTTCCAGTTCTCAGCGGAAGATAACCCGTTTGAAGTAGCTGAAGCCCCTGCCCCTGCCCCCGCGGAAGTAGTAACTGATGAGTTGTTTGGGGATGACGAACCCGCAAAAGTCGAGGAGCCGAAGAAAGTAGTTAAGAAGAAGGCACCCGCACCAAAAGCATCTGACGATGCACTGGCTGATATAGTGGCCGACTGGGACGACTAGTCCCTGCAAGACTAAACTGTAGCTAGGACATATTCCGAAAAGGGCGTGCAAGCGCCCCTGCTACGATACCTCTCGGATTTAGGTATATATTATGCAAGTAGAAAGTTTTTTAAGAAGGGTATTGGGGGAAGATGGGCATTACTGCTTGTTCTCTTTCCGTACGAAGGATGACAGGAGGGTACAGAAGTTCTACACCTCCGTAGGGGATATGGCTGATGCCGCACGTGACCTAGACAGCAAAGGGTATGATTCTTATTTTGCACTTAGTACATTTAAAGAAACAAACTCACGCAAAGTAGATAACGTACACCAGTTAAAGTCTTTCTTTTTAGACCTCGACTGTGGGGCTACCAAGGACTATCCAGATCAAGATAAAGCCCTTGTGGCATTACAGGGGTTCTGTAAGACGTTATCACTACCCAAACCTAAACTGGTTAACTCTGGGCGGGGCGTTCACGCATACTGGTTCCTTTCGGAGTCGATAGGGCTGGACGACTGGCTCCCTGTGGCAGAGCGCCTAAAGAAGTTATGTGTTGAACACGGACTACTGGCTGACCCCGCCGTCACTGCCGATGCCGCTAGGGTACTGCGTGTACCTACTACGCACAACTACAAGACTGACCCACCATCACCTGTAGAGTTCTTTGGGGATGACCATCCTGATGACGTAGACTTTGACAAGTTCTCTACGCTGTTGGGAGGGGGGTTGATACCAGTTCCCAAGAAAATGACCCCCTCGGGTAGCAACGCCGTCATGGATGCGTTGATGGGTAACAAGCAAAACAAGTTTAAAGACATCATAGCTAAGACCATGAACGGCACTGGTTGCGACCAGATAAAGACTATATGGAAAGACCAAGAGAATTGCAGTGAACCCATGTGGAGAGCGGGACTGTCTATCGCTAAGTTCTGCGTGGACTCCGAATCTGCGGCTCACAACATATCTAAGAAGCACGAGGGCTACACTCCCGAGGACACACGGGAGAAGATGGAGCTGATTAAAGGCCCGTACAAGTGTACGTCTTTTGACGAGTTTAATCCTGACGTGTGCCCGAACTGCCCTAACTGGGGCAAGATAAAATCTCCTATAGTGCTAGGCAGTAGTGTGGTGGAGGCAACAGAAGCAGACAACATCGTAGAAGTACCTGCGTTAGACCTACCCTTTGCGCCTGCCACTACCTATGTTATTCCGGCATACCCTAGACCTTTCTTTAGGGGAACCAACGGTGGTGTTTACATACGGACTACCAATGCCGAGGGCGATCCTGATGAGAAGGTCGTATATCACAATGACCTGTACGTGGTTAAACGTATACAAGACGTGGAGATGGGCGAGGCTGTAGTTGTCAGACTACACTTACCTAAAGATGGAGTTAGGGAGTTTACAATCCCACTTACCTCCGTTACCTCCAAAGAAGAATTACGGAAGCAGATGTCCATGAACGGGGTAGCTGTTTCGAGGATGGATGATCTTATGACTTACATGACAACATGGGTAAACGAGTTACAGGCTACCAGCGTTGCAGACGAAGCACGTAGGCAGTTTGGGTGGACTGACGATTCATACACATCATTTGTAGTAGGCAACCAAGAGATATTCGCAGATAGTATAAAGGCCAACCCTCCTTCCACCCCCACGGTGGGCTTGTTCCATGCGTTTGAACCCAAGGGTACTTTGCAAGAGTGGATCGACATGGCTAACTTCTACGACCGTGACGGGTTTGAACTACATCAGTACATAGTTGCGTCCGCGTTTGGATCACCTCTTATGGCACTTAGTCCGGTAGCTTGCTCGGGGTTCCACGTGCATAGTAAGGAGAGTGGCCTTGGTAAGACTACTGCTATGTTCGTAGGGGCATCTGTATGGGGCAACCCCGAAGAGTTAGTGCTGGATAAGAACGATACGCAAAACTCTAGGATGCTACGTGGAGAAGTGTACCATAACCTGCCACTGTACATTGACGAGATGACTAACGCTAAAGGCGACGACCTATCAGACATGGTGTACCAACTGACTGGGGGTAAACAGAGGAACCGCATGACTGGCGGTGGGGCAAATACGGAACGGGCACGCGGTAAGCCTTGGAGCCTACAGGCTGTCACTACAGGTAACACTAGCATCATCGAAAAGATAAGCATGTACAAGAATGGGCCGAAGGCGGAGGCTCAACGTATGCTAGAGACCAAGGCAGTTAAGCTGTTTAAAGAAGCGGGAACTAAGAGCATTACTGATGCCCACGCACGCAACGCTGTGTCCATATACGGCCACGCCGGAACGGTTTACATACAGTACGTTATGAAGAACCTAGAAGAAGTAAAGAAGCTACGCGACTCCGTGCAGGCAAAGATAGATGAAGTGGCAGGACTCACTGCTGAGAACCGATTCTGGTCAGCAGGTGCGGCAAACAACCTGACAGGTGTACTCGTGGCTAAGAAGATAGGGCTAGTTAACTACGACACTAACAAGCTGTTTAAGTATGTTATCAAGTTACTACGTGAGAACTTAAATGCGGTAGCTGACATGGGTTCTTCTGCGGCAGATACCCTCAACGACTATATCCACGAGCATTGGGGTAGCATACTTAAAATCAAGAGCAGTGACGACCTACGCAAGAATCAGGGCAACGGTATGGACGACCTAGTTATACCCGAACTAGACCCTAAAGTGCGGCTAGTTGGTAGGTATGAGACTGACCTCAAACGTGCGTACCTAATACCTAAACCACTGAAGGCGTGGTGTGGGCGACAGCAGATAAACTATGGATCGTTTATACAGGAACTCAAAGATGGCTTTGGGGCTAAGACCACCAAGGTGCGACTTACTAAAGGTACTACTACAGTACTACCCTTAACGCACGTGTTGTTTGTGGACTGCTCCAAGGTAGATGTAGAGACACAGTAACGTGTTAATGGTAGATGACATATCCCCTGACGGAATAAAAATCGTAACAAACTGGGGCGCTATGCACGTGGGGGCGTCTGTTTTTATACCGTGTATTAACACACAGAAAGCTAAGGAACAGGTTGTAAAGCTGTTTAAACGTAAGAAATGGCAAGTTAAAACAAAAATAGCCATAGAAAATGGCAAATTAGGTGTACGTATCTGGCGGACTATATGATACTATATGGGACGTAGTGGGCCACTCCCCTGACCCGCTACGGTTACACCCCTCTCAACCCCCTGCTCGTTTCCGAGGCGACAGGGGGTTTTTTATTTAGGGTAAACCGCATCTAACGCGGCCTCATCTACCAAGTTCAAGAGTTTAGGGTTTACGTATAAACCGTTCGCACGTTGCATACTCGCGGTCGTCTCGTAATCACGCGTTATGGCCCCGATCAAACTATCATTGGTTATAGTGACAGTGGGGTTTTTATCGTTAAAAGCAACTATTTTTGGCATTATTCTATCTAGTCTTTGCGAATCATCTACCATGTACGACGTGATATATTCGCTGATTAGGTCTTTTCTTTGCTTAGTTACGGCCCTCATCTTTTTACTTACCCTAGCGTTCACTTCCTGCTGTGTTGCGTACCCCATAGGAGGAAAACCTACGACACTAAGTAACAAATCTTTATTGGTTAGTCCTGTGTATATAGGAGCACGTGACCTACCCTGCGTTGTCTTGGTATACATACCCCCCTCTTGCGAAAATCGCCCTAAAGGACTTATCCTATAAAGGTTAGTAATACCCGCAGGTAGGAAATTTTCAATGGCTCGCTGATAATTCTCTTTTTTTACGTCTTCGACTCCCCTAATAATTCTCTTTACAGTACTCCATGCAGGGCCACCCGTAAACATAGCTACAAGTTCTTCTTCTGTGGGTTCTGGGTTGTACCTGTTCTCTTGAAATAGCAAGTTTGTAAGGGCTACACGCTGAGACACGTCTACACCTGAGTAGTAAGACAGCGGCCCTTTATACGCCATAAGCCCCAAATGAATGTCATCGAATATGGTCGTCAGGGCGTGCTGTAGTTCGGCCCTAGTCATGTCCTCATCGTCTTCTTTAAACAAGTCCCTTACGAACTGTATGATCCCAAACAAGGGCATACCCTGCACACCGGCAACAGCAAATGCGGTCAGGTTAACACCTACTATAGCTTTTAATGCTTGCGCCCTTATCTCGTTCCTTTCTTGGCGCGGCATGTCCTTGGTGCCTCCAACGACTAGGTCGTAGTGACTCTTTATCATAGTAGTGTACATACGCATACCGAAACTCTTGTACATACCTGCAATGCGCCCTAAGTTAGCGCGTATGAGTCGGGGGGTAGTCTCCAGAGTCGCGCCGCCATTTAATTCGTGAGTTATGTACGCCGCTTCCTCTGCCGCAAACTTCCTCTTAGCCTCTGTATTACTTGGCACGTCAACAAACTTAGCTTGTAGTTTACTGTACACTCGCTTACTAGAATCCATTTGCTGTAACAGTAAGTCGTAACTAGCAAGTAAAGAAGACTGTCGGTTAAACCTCTCAGCCGAGTTAAACATAATAGCCGAAGTCTCTCCCCACCAGTCTAGGCTCGTCCACTTCTTAGTTCTCTTCTCCCCACTGGCCTCTACCGCCGCAGATATATCCATACCTACTGTAGTCTCTATAAGCCCTTGCTCCAGAGCGTGCTTTATCAGGGGTATGTCTCGTTCAAGCGCCTCTATCTCTCTTTTAACCTGCGCTGTATCGTCTAAAGACAGGGGATTCTTAGCGGAGGACATTAACTGCTTTCGCTTACTTTCTTTCAGCGTGACTTGCAACTCTATAGCAACCTTACCGTTACGTGTTACTTTGACTTGCTTAACGTCGTAGTCTCTGTCTATCCTGTTACCCCTAGCCATTACTCTTGCCGTAGCACTGTTGAGCGCCCCAACGGTGGCGTCTATCCCGTACACAGAAGCTAGGTTGGGGAATACCATTGCGGGGAGTTGAGCCAAATTAACAAGTGCTGATGAGGCGTTAAAACCAATGGTGTATATGAAGGCTATCTGATTAGCAATCTTAGCGCCCTTCTCAAACATATTGTTTGGAGACCCAGACAGAGCAAAGTCAGCCCTATCCAGCAGTTCGTTGCGGGTATAGTTACGTAGCGCAGTACTCTTCCACTTAGGGTCTATAGCCTTGGGGTCTCCCGCCGTCTCAATTATTTTTTCTTTAAGGGCAGATATTTTTGCGGCACTTCTAATCTTAGCTATTTGCGCGGCTAGGCTATAGCCTTTTTTCTCTAGCCCTAGTGCTGCATTGGGTTCAAACCCGTACACGTTATTACGTCCTTGCAGAGACTTAGCGAAGGCAGTCTCTGGTAGTGTATTGATGAACATGTTCACCACCGAAGTCTGTATATCCGACGAAATATCATTAGCCCTTAGTAGCTGTAGTATGTCTGCCACAAGTGATCCAGAAGGAGCTGTTTTGTTGAACTGCTTAATGTCCATGTCGGCATCGTATGTCCTGACTCCATCCGCTCCACCTATAGCATCTCCCGCCGCGTTTAAGGCAGCCGCTTCCTGCTCTCCTTTAGTCTGGAACATAAGAAACACGGGTTGTTCTTTACCATCTACCTTAACACTGTAGGCTACCTTGTATTTTCCCTCCCGTACTAACGGGAAGTACACATCTAGGGCACCTTTCCCCGCCAACTCTCTGGATATCCTGTCCTTCATTTTTGTGGCTAATTCCTTGTTGTCGCCGGTAGTACTATCAATTTGTCCGAATATCACATCCAACAGATCGTCGAACTGTTCTTTATACAGCTTGCGTTGTCTTCTGAACTCCGCCTGCCCTCTCTCCCCTATATTATCCCAGTGCTCTCGCTGGTCTAACCACACGTCAAACAAGTCCCTGCCGTCACCAGCTTCTTTGCCTTCATACCTAGTTCTAGCATCTACTTTACTTAATTCGGGGTCTACTCCATATATAGTAGCGCCAAACTCAGTGCTGTATATTAGAGTGTTAAACGAATCAACTACTTTACTATCTACGGAACTTGCCCAATCTCTAAATTTAACTAGTACGGACTCTACGGATTTTTGCCCTAAACCTATCTGTACCCTTTGCGCTTGGATTGCCCTATACAAATCATACCCTAGCTGCCCAAACCCTGTGTTTCTGGCTACATCTCCTAGAGTCTGTAAGTCAAGTGCGCCCAGTGCAAGTTGAGTAGGTTGCTTGGCCATGTCTACGCCTTTAAAGAAGAACTCTCTCAAAGCTGCAAGTCTCTGACTACTAGAAGATGACTTACGCTCTAGCCCTCTAAATATAGCCTTGGCCAACGGAGAAGTAGCGGGACGCCATTTGTTCTCCCCCGTAAAGTCTCTCACAGCAGATCGCGTTTCCATCGCGGCTAACTTATCCATACCTCTAAAATTTGAGTCGGTGGAGAGCATGGTCAGTATAGTTTGGTCTACTGCTGTTAAAGCGGAGCCGCTAAACTCTACATCTACGTCCCCTCCAATACCGGATACCTTACTCCCTGCACGCTTTACCGCGCCGTACGCTCTACGAACTATGTTAGTAACCGCATCAAAAAACGCCTGTAAGGCAGTGTAATCCTTACCCTGAGAGTTTAATTCCGCCAGACGAAGCTGAAACGCTGGGTTGCTAAATGCTTCTGCTACAAATTCACGTATGTTAGTTATGTTGTCGAAGTCCGATATATTGCCGCTTGCTACAAGGTCGTTATACAGCTTTTGTATTTTCTTGGTGTTGGGGTCAGACGGATTATTAAGCGTAGCAACAGTAGCCGCGTGAGTAGTCTCGTGCAGTACAGTATGTACTGTAAGGGGGTTGTCGGAGTTGATAAATATAGTGTTGGAGTCCGCGTCGTATACTCCTGCTATAACATTATCATCTGTTCTAGGAGTGTACCCTATACTTTCTAGGTCTTCGGTGTTTACTACCTCTACCTTTACCCCATCAACTACGTTAGATAACGCTTTTATTACCTGCTTAACGCGGTTATTCTTAGTTCCCCTAACAAGCGCCTGCATAGCGCCGGGTAAATCTCCTTTGGATAACAACTCTATAACGTCTTTGGGCAAGTCCGTATCCATAGTCGCTGCAACATCTACATCTAACTCTAGGAAATCGTACCCGAACTCTTTTTGTACTTTATATATTCTTGCACTTTCTTTAATTAGGTCAGGACTGGCATCCGCAAAAAACTTTTTGGATTCGGCCTCTCTCCTACTACGGGGTACGTCGTGCATGGCTAAGTTGTAAGCAGCGATAACGTCTTCTCGTGTTATGCCCTTAACTTTTGTAAACTTTTCTACAGCCGCGTCTATTATTTTTTGTTTAGTAGTCTTGGGTTTAGGCTTAACGTCTTTACGAGCGGCTAAGTTAGCCTCTGCTTCTGAAACTTTCTTGGCGTCTTGCCTATCTTTTTTAGCTTTATTTCTAGCTTCGGCTTTAGCCTTTTTAGCTTCAGCACGTTTTACAGCAAGCACTTCCGCTAGTTGTTTTAAGTTAGTCTCTGGATCACTGCTAGCGTTAGCGTAGGACTCTGCCCGCTCAACATTCCGTATAGCCGTGGAGGTCAGTAACCCTTTGTTATTAGTAGAAGTGTAATCTATTCTATCGTTGTTTATAACCTTGACAAAGTTAGCGTCCGCAGATTCTTGAGCGGATTTCCGCTTACTTACTTCCTTCTTCTTCTTCCTCGCGCTTTTATCTGCTGCCTTAGCACGAGTTGTTTCTACCGTGCCCTCGGTGTCTAGTGTTTCTTGTGCTTCTGCGGCGTCTGCTTCGGCATCAGCTATTTCTTGGGCGCTACCCACCTCTTGCAGGCTTTCTTGTGTCCTTGCATCGGCCTCTCGTTCTGCCAGCATAGCTGCATCAGCAGCGGCAGCTTCGCCTTTCTTTATTATTCCTTCTTCCGCTAACTTTAAACGTGCCTTCGTATCAACCATCCGTGCCCTGACCTGTCGCATAGTCTCAGCACTTAAATTATTCGTCGCCCAGTCTAGTACCTTTTGCCCGTTTTCTCCGCCGGTAGATTCTAGGTTGGGTGCTAGCGGGTCTACTTCACCAGACTTTTTATTAGGTTTTTTGTATACAACACTCTTAGGATCAGCCACGTCATATATGGCGCTATCCAAGGCGCTATCAAGATCGTCAAATTGATTAAGGTACTTATGCACAACAGTGTTCGCGTTGTATGCTTCTTTCTGCCCTGCATCGTACCCATCGGGGGCTTTATCTTTTCTTGGGGTGTTTTTTAATCCGTTTGCTCTGGACGTATCTCTATCCGAAGCTGCGTGAGGCTTCACAGTAAAACGAGTCCTACCAGTAAACCTGAACTTCCCCGTCTCTGGGTTAATAGTGGGTGCTACCGTCGTATCCTCACTAGAAGGGACAAACCCGACCGCTTTCGGCTTTACCGCAGGTGTAGTTGTTTCTACCGCAGGTGTAGTTGTTTCTACCGCAGGTGTAGTTGTTTCTACCGCAGGTGTAGTTGTTTCTACCGCAGGTGTAGTTGTTTCTACCGCAGGTGTAGTTGTTTCTACCGCAGGTGTAGTTGTTTCTGCCACTGCGAGTGGCGACGGACTGGTGAGTTCTCTGTTCCCACTGAAGTACCCTTGCTGAAAGGCATCAGAACCTTCCACTTCCCCGTAAGGTTGTTGGACTTCGGTAGCTGGCCTTTTGTATCCCGCACGAAAACCTGCTATATAGTCTTTGCGCTGTTGTTCTTCGTTCTTGCCACGCGGGAACCCTGCCGTTTCCCTGCTAAGGGCAAAATCAACTTGTCTGGCTGCTACTGAATCCTGCTGTTTAAGGGTTAATGCACCACGCTTAGTTCCTTTTCTTGTTCTAGTAGGGCTAGTGCCTTCGACAGGGCTGTCCAATCCTGCAACGTCAGTTGGTGCAGTATCTCTGGCACCTTCAAGGGTCTCTCCCCCTGCCACGACTGCTGGACTATCTTGAACGCTGTCTCTACCTCTTCCTGTGTCAACTGCTGTAGTAAGTCCACGTTTGGCTCCTTTCTCAGGTATTAACGCTTCCATTTCAGCCACGTCAGAGTCCGCAGCGGTTAGCTTTTCATCTTCAGCTTGCTCTGCGGCTAACCTCCCCGCTTCTGTGTCGCGGGCAGCGAGTTGGAAGTTAACGGCTTTCTGTATAGCGCCTGCTTCTGTCACAGTAATTATTGAGTCTGTTACGCCCTCGGCCTCTAGCGCACTCTGGAAGGCTTTACCCAAAGAGTTGTAATTAGTTGTGGGGTTTTGCTCTATAACTTCTTGTAGTATGGCTTCTCTACGCCGAGCGGTGTCGGATAGTGTGCGACCTTCTACCCTACCAGTTATACTTTCTAGTTCTGATTCTTGCTCTAACTCTTGCCTTTGATCTGCGGTGCGCGTTCGCTCTTGAGCCTTTATGTCTTCTTCCGCTTGTATTTCTGCGTAGGCGTCATCGTCTACTAATTCTTGTATTTCAGCGGTTTCGGAGGCGTCTATTTGATCTATGAAGTCGTCTTCTCTGGGAGTGATCTGGCCTTCTTCTCGGGCCTCGGCAAGAGTTCTCGCCTCTGCTTCAGCGGCTTCTTGTTTACGCACATTTCTAGCGGCAAAGGCTTCCTGCTCCTCGAAGGTCATATCTTCAAACAAGGCCGCTTGTTCTTCTTGCGACAGGTCTTCTATAAAGCCTAGGTCTGCTTCTGCCTCCGCCTTTACTTCTGCATCTGTCTTTCTGTCCCGCATCTTATCCAAGAATGCTTTAAGTTCAGGAGATAAATCCAAAGCCATTTCAGTTTCGGTTTCAAAAGTTATTGAATTGTCAGCCTCTACCTTACGCTTCCAACCGGCATACTTCAGTACTTTTCTTTCTTCGGCATCTGTTAAACGCCTATCAGTATTTACTAACTTGGCTAGTTCTTTTTGGTCTATGTAGTACTCGCGGTTCCCGTCGTCGTCAATGACGTAAGGGTCTCCGGTTTTCTCGTCTACGAGTACTTCTCTATCCAGTAACTCGTTTACTTGTTCTTCGGTAGGTGGCGAGTCCAACGTCTCAGGAGTATCCAAACCTAAATCTAGCTGACGATCATCAGGATCAACCTGTGTCTCGGCTTGAATATTATCAATTTGTTCTGAACTAATACCTGTTCGTACCTTACCGCGTCTGCCAGTAATTACGTCTGTAGCAAGCTGTACAAAGAAGCCCGTAGCACCGCCGACTTGCCCCTCTTCTATGACTCCTGCGTCAAGCAATACTTGATCGGGGTCGTACCCTCTAGCAATTAAGTTTTGTAGTATTGCCGCAGTAGCTTCTTGAACAGCTTCTCCAGTGCCGGCAGCAACAGCACTGCCGAGTCGCCCTATAACTTCTGCGTCTAACTTGTTAAACACTTCAGACACTCCGGGGATACGTAGCATCTTGACTATGGGGACTTGCTCTAAAGTACCTACGCCAAACCCTTTAAGGGCGGCTGTGTTTCTTTCGTCTTCACTAGCACCAAAAGCTCTTGCCCTTTCACTAGCTTCACCAGCACCTGCAAACGCGGTCGTTAATCCGCCAACAGTAACCCCTGACAATCCTGCGGCAACCGCTGATGCTCCCAAGGCACTCGCACCATATATAGTACCTAGAGTGACTCCTATAGCACCGGCTACAGAGCCTATGCCGGTTCCTAATTTATAACTAAAGTCATCTGGGTTACCCGCGTCGGGGGTTAAAGCGTCACCAACCCCCTGAATAAATTCACGAGACTGAAGTTCGGCTTCTTCTTCCTGTAAAGTAGCTAGACCTAACGCAGAGGTTTCCGCTAGATTAACTACGCCCGCTGCTGTGCCCGCTAACAAGTTTTCTAGTATTCCCGCGTCCTCGTTTATAGTTTCTACAGGGGCGGGTGCGGGGGTAAGAGGGTTAGGCGTAGGGGTTAGAGTATTAGGCGTAGTGGGGCTGGGAGACAAGTTAAAACTGTCTAGTTGTTGTTGTAGTAATCTTGCACTTGCAGTGTCCCCCGCATCGTTAGCGCGGTTTATTGCGCCCGGCAGCCAGCTAGACTCTTCTGAGTATACTCTGCTAAGTTCTTGCTCTAATACTTGCACTGATGCAAGGTCTTTAGCGGCTTTAGCCCTTCTTATCTGGGCGCTTAGAACGTCTATTTGATTCATACACACTACTCACTGTCTTATGCTAGTAGTATACTAGTGAAATGCTAGTAACCACACTACGTTGTTACATAATGTTTAAGGGCTACTACTGGTCTATCATATTTTCTAGTAGGGAAGTCATTCGTTCCAGTAAACCTGAATTCAGCATACTAGCATCTATTACCTCTTGATCTAATTCCTTTAGTTTTTTCTCAGCATCCGCAATACGCGCTCGACCTTGTGGTGAATTTTGGTTTTTAACATCATTGAGTATAGTCCCTATACGCTGTCGATCTAGCTCCTGAACTCCGTATATCGAATCCTTAGTCTCCTGCATAGAGTTTGCTTGCGATACAATCATGCTATTGAGCTGTTGGAGGGTTAACGATTCTTGCGTTAGTCTTCTTGTATCTTCAGCTACTTGCGCTTGTACTGCACGTAATATGTTTCCCATCCTACCTTGGTCGAACTTGATGTCGTTAGCAAACCTCTGTTCTCGGGCAGCAATATCTGCACTACTTAGACCTCGCAGGCTATCAAACGCTTTACCCTGCATCTCTGCGTATACCTTAAACGCCTCAGCGGCCCCCGTGTCTACATCTTTAAGTAAATTTAACGTAGCCGTATTCTTTTCATTAGTCATTTTTCTTACGCGGTCTATGCGTTCTTGATCACCTTTTGCTCTGTTGGCCGCTAACTTATTCTGGGCTATAGTAGACCCTCGAACACCGCCTAGAGCCATACCCCGCAGTATGGCATCCCTGTCATCTTTTTTCATTTTAGCTGGGTCTGTAGCAGAAGCGTCAAGTTTTTTCTGTTCTTCTATCTGTCTCTGTAATTCAGCTTGGATACCGACGCCTTCGTAGCGGTTTGTCAGGCGCTCACGTTCCTTGGTCTTCTCTTCCTCAGGATTCATAGCAGCCATTTTGCGTTGTGCGTCAATTAAATCTGGCCCCATGGCTTCTGACACTTCTTTAGTATCGTTACGCAAAATCTCTTTATTAATATCGGATTTGTCTACCCCATACTCTTTTAGGCGATCATCCACACTCTTGCTTGAAGTGGTAGAAGTAGTTGTAGTTTTGTTTATGGGGCGTGCACCTGTACCACCTGTACCACCGTATTTCGACTGTGCCTGTTGAAGTGCCATAGTGGCCATTTGTGTGGGCGTAAGGGCCGGGCCTGTGTAAGTACCCTGCTTAGGTTGCATTGCTTGCTGGGCTATCTGGAGCGCCGACTGGCTAGTACCCCCACCGGCTTGAAACCCTACGATTCCGCCTTGCGCCATATTTCGCATGTTAGGGCGTGGATTACTGGCAATACCCTGTGGCATGGGACGCTGTCCCTGTTGAGGAGGTCGAGGGCGCTGTAAATTTTGAGGTATATTTCCAACTCTGGCTGCTCTATCCATCATGCTATCTTTACTACCCGAAACTAATTTTTCTTCATACTGGTCTTTAATTGACGAGGGCTGCTTACTCTCTCGAAGCATAACGTCTTTGGCCAACGCTTCTTTCTCTCCCATCAATTGCTGGTAGGCAATTAAGTCTGCCAAGGCTTTACTGACTTTATATTTTTTATCTAAGCCTTCGGGATTACCTCGATACGCCTTAACGGTACGGTCTACCTTGGTACTGAACTCGTTCATTGTGTTATCCCCAGTAATTTTAATAAATCTTCTACGCCTGCGGTACCTTTGGCCAGTTCTGCTGCACTGCTAGGCCCAGTAAAATAGTTTGACTGTGCTTCGAGGGGTAAGTCTTGCAGCAACGACTGCATGTACTGTACTTGCTTGTATGGGAAGTCTCGCTCTTCTCTGAACTGCGCGTAGTCTGCGGCCTGACCTTCAGACTCAATGGCCCTATCAATGGCACCAAGCCCTTGTTGCTCCGCCATAACGTCAAATCCGTACTTGTTGCGAGCCGCTTGTTCTGCATTGTACTGATCCAAAGCCCTGTCGTATGCAGTTGCGTACCCTTTACCTGTTATGTCTGCAAGGTTTGTCTGTAGGTTGCGTAGTCCCTCTGACTCCATAAGAGCTTGGCGAGAACCACCAAAACCACCGGCACGAGTTAGTCGGCCTGCGGCAGCTACGCGGTCTATCTCTGCTTGCCTGCGTGCTTCGTCTAGCTGTGGATTAAGCGAGGCCATGAGATAAGGGTTCATATACTGCTGCGCTTGATCTGCGCCGAAACTAGCTATGCCCATACTAGCGGGATCAGCATCTAACTGACCTGCGGTAGTGAACGCCTGCTGTTGTAGGTCTGATGCTCCGGCACTAAGTGGCCCTTCGTAGGTTTGGTAGCCCTGCTGCCCTAGCGCCTGCCCTCTACCCAACATATCGGTAACGTAATCTCCCGCCCAACTAGACAGCGAAGACTCATACCCTGCGTTAGCACCACCTTCTTCAGGTATAGTATCAAATATACTGTCAGTAGAACCACCTGTACCACCTGTACCACCTGTATCACCACCAGTGTCATTTGCTGTAGTATCCGCTGTAACAGGATCATCTGAACCTGCCTGAAACTTTTGTATGCGCCCGCCATAGTTATATGCGGCTATCCCACCACCTTGAGCCATAGTAGGCATAAACTTGTTAGGGTCTATCTGTTTACCTTGTTCCGGATTACCCGTACGTGCTTTACGTACACCATCCATCATACCGTGTAACTGCTCTGCGCCCGCATCAGAATTACCATTGCCTAGGTGACTTACTACGTCGGCAGGAATAACGAACTCGCCATCACTAAGACGTGCTTCTTGGGTGCCATCAATAGTTGCTGGCACTTCGTCAGCCATACCGTCGGTTTTACCGCCTAGATAGTAACCCTTGTGCGCAGAGGCTATACCACCTGCCGCCATCATAGGCATTTGTTCCTGCGCTAGACCTTGTGCTTGAGATTGAGCTGTAGCTTGCGCCTCTGCAACGGTAGGAATATCAGTTTCGGGGCGCTCTGCAAATATAGTGTCGGAAAAGTATCTACGCCCTGCCGAACCGGGACGTCTAGGAGCTTGACCCTCAACAGGGACGGGCATAGGCACGCGGTCTCGTACCGCAGTATATTCTGGAACCTTGCCCTGATACCCTACTTGAGGAATTTTAGTCTCAAACTCATCTTTAGCTAAGTATCCCAACCCTAAATTAAATAAGTTTTCGCCAAACTCGGAACTAATAAAATCTTGTCCGAATTCTAATGCTGACCCAAGGCCGTCTACTATATCGCTGAACCAATTACTCATTACCCTTCTCCTAACAGCTTTAAAAGCTCTTCTGTATAGTTATCACGAGAGACTCTTCTGCGTTGTCGTAGCATACCGCCCATATTGAAGTCAACCGTATCATTAATATTGCTATCATACTGCATTTCTGAGGCAGATAAAACTGTTTGTTGCGCTACTAAAGCTACTGCAAAATCAATGTCTTCGGGAGTAATATCTTCTACGTTTTTACCTAGAATCTCTGCGGCCTCTGTAGCCCCGCTGTTTACCTCTAGTAGGCCACCTTCAGCCCTACGTATAGGCGCATCGTCCCCGTAGGAACGCCCGAAACGCCTCGCTTGTTCGGGGTTAGCAAATATAGATTGGAAGTCATATAGGTAGTCTATGTTTGTTGGGTCTGTACTGTCTTTTTTCTGCGGGGTTTCTTCCTTTGTAGCAGGTCTATTTAAGTTAGGTATCTGAAACCCGCCGCTGCCAGTGCCTTCTCCGTCACCAGAACCTTCTCCAGTTCCTGTCCCAGTCCCAGAGCCTTCTCCGTCACCAGAACCTTCTCCAGTTCCTGTCCCAGTCCCAGAGCCTTCTCCTGTGCCACTGCCTTCTCCGGTTCCTTCTCCTTCTCCTTCTCCTGCACCTGCCTCTGCTTCTCCAGAACCTGCGCCACCGCCTGTAGTGCCACCACCAGCGCCTCCTCCTTCATCAGTACCTACACCAGCACCTCCAGCGCCTGTAGTGCCACCAGTAGCCGCAGTATCAGAAGGAATGCCTGTAGAAGGATCAGTAGAAGGGTCTTGTCCTGTGCCTACAGCAGGATCAGTAGGGCCAGCAGCCGTGCCTACTTCTACTGTACTATCTGTAGGAAGACCTGTAGAGGGATCAGGAGTGTCTACTTCTAATCTTAAAGCGTCTAAGATTTCTTTAACGATGTTAGAAGGTTCTCCTCCTTGGCCGCTTCCCATGTTATGCTCATAGTCAGACAACTCAGTGTCAGAGACAACACCATCTTTGTTAGCATCTAGAGTATCAAAAGAACCGCCTAACCAACCATCAGGATAACGAGCCTCAAAAGTTTCTTCGTCTAACGTGGCTTCTTCATAAGGGACTTCTATATAATCAGGAGGATAATCAGCATATACTTCTTCTCTAGGGACACCAGCTCTAACTTCTTCTACGTGGTTGCCACCCGTCCTTTCGTAATATTCCTCTAAACGCTCTCTAAGAACAGGGTCTGTCTCCCTTAGAATCATGTCATAAATTTGTCTCTGTAATAAAACATCCCTAGATTCTGGATCAAAATCAGGATTAGGAACGCTCATTGTGTCTGTCAGATCAGGGTCGTATCCTTCTTCCTGAGCAATACCACCAGAACCTGAAGTGCCCGGTATACCTGAGCCTTCTTCTGGTATTCCAGTGCCTGAAGAACCTGCGCCAGTTTCGCCACCGCCAGTATCAGCACCTCCACCGCCGTCACCGCCACCACTATTAGAATCTGAAGGTTGTTGTACGGGCTGTTGTTCAGGTTGTTCTACTTCAGGTTGCTCTATGTCTAGCTCTACTTCTGGATCATCGGCAGTAATAACTACTTCTTCATACTCTGGGTCTACTTCTTCCTCTGCTCTAGTAGTCTCTAGTTCATCACCTGTAACATCTACTACTTCTCCTTCCTCATCAGTAACAGTAACTTCAGTCTGTCTTTTAGCTTCAGCTTCAGCGACTAATCTGTCTGCTTCTGCTTGGGCTGCTGCTTCTGCTTCTGCTTCTGCTTGGGCTTGGGCTTCTGCTTGGGCTTCTGCTTCTGCTTGGGCTTGGGCTTGGGCTGCTGCTTCTGCTTGGGCTTCTGCTTCTGCTTGGGCTGCTGCTTCTGCTTCTGCTTGGGCTTGGGCTTGGGCTGCTGCTTCTGCTTGGGCTTGGGCTTGGGCTGCTGCTTCTGCTTCTGCTTGGGCTGCTGCATCCGCTATTCTTTTAGCCTCTGCATCCGCTTCTGCTTGGGCTTGGGCTGCTGCTTCTGCTTGGGCTGCTGCTTCTGCTTCTGCTTGGGCTTGGGCTTCTGCTTCTGCTTGGGCTGCTGCTTCTGCTTCTGCTT
>Ga0208643_1000533_pt1 | contig 25037 bp, 48 predicted proteins | sample VirMetDEL_Nov_12_FD_184516 | JGI IMG/M metagenome (GOLD analysis project Ga0208643, IMG submission 184516) | Aqueous microbial communities from the Delaware River and Bay under freshwater to marine salinity gradient to study organic matter... | ecosystem: Environmental > Aquatic > Marine >... | reverse complement strand
AAGTGAAATGAGGATACTTCTACTAGCGGTATGCTTAATAATAAATAGCTGCCAACCTATAGTGATAAAGACACAACCTCACGAATACGAGGGAGTTCCCGTAGTCGATAGTAAAGGAGAAGAACACTACTATAGCACAACACAGACGCTTAACCTCGGAAATGATTACGGACTATACTGTAAGAAACATCATACTTGGGAGACTATCTCAGTACGTTACGTTCCTACACAATTAGCTAAGTTAAGGAAAGAAGAGTATATAGTAAGAAAAGCTAGTTAGGTTCTGTAAGTAAGATAAGTACAATAAGCTGAATATATTTTAGCTTCATATACTTATTACTATGTGGGAACTGAAACTAAGTGAATGGGCTTCAACTAGCCTTATTCTGATAAGTTCTTTACTCCTGATAAGTACATTATATGAGGTGGTGAGAGGCTTATTCAAATCAAAGTATATGGGTTCGATAAATCGAAAACCGCTACGACAACGTATAAAAGAGTATAATAAGCGTTGGAGAGAGAGGTACGAGTGAACCTATACGAACTCATCCTCAATATATACACAATACTACTAATCCTATACCTTTTCAGCATATGGTGGAAGGATACCTAATCACCCACAATTACCCCCTTTTTGACACACTTAGATACTTATATTTAACATATTAAACGATCATATATCAAATTATATACAGCGTGTATGTCTTCCTGTCAGACTTTCAGGAGCCATACAACTGATATGTTAGATATGTCAAAATGACAGAATAGGAGCTTTTTATGGCTAAAATCAGTAAAAGTAGGATAGTTTGGGCGATTAATGAGACTCAGAGTATGAGACAAGCCTCTCAGCTATTAAATATAGCTTATAATACCTTTAAGAAGTACGCTAAACTATATGAAGTATGGCAACCTCTTAGTTCCTCACAAGGTGTTAGGATGAGTAGTACAGGAGGGTTTAAGCCTATTGAGTTAGCTGAAATCTTTTCTGGTAAGCATCCCAGCTATTCTGATACTAAACTACTCTACCGATGCTTTCGTGAGGGGTACTTAGAGGAATGTTGTGGTAACTGTGGGTATAGTGAATACAGAGCGTCAGATATGTCTAAACCGCTGATGTTGGATTACATGGATGATGACGGTACTAACAAGGATTTAGCCAATTTAAGAGCCTTATGCTTCAACTGCTTCTTCATTATGAAGGGTAAACGACTCAAAGTAGATACACCACAGAACGTAAAACAGCTAAAAAAGGCTGTAGGTAACCTATTCAGTAGCAAATCCTAATCTGACCACCCCCTATATTACGAATAAATCCGCTAAAAGTCAAGTGTTTTATATAACCTGCCGACTGGGCGTCGCGATCTTTCTTAAAAAAAGTGAAAAAAAGGCTTGACTTTCTCATATATTATTCGTAGCTTTAAGGGTAAGATGAGATGATGATAAGATGATTTGGTGGTTCTTTAAAAATTTAGTGACAATGATGAAAAGACATCGTACCGAAAGGGGCTGAAATGCTGGGTTTGGAAACCGCAACTGAGTAAGGTACGGCTTTAGAAGGCCAATGAGAGAGACTAATCATCTCTTGAGGTAAGAGGTTGTCTGAGGATGAAAGAGAGTGATTACTTGAGTAGTCCGTTAGTAGGGCTGTGGGGTTCGAATCCCCACCTTTAGATTCAGAAGTCGGAACTGATACAAATACCGACAAGATTTAAAAGTTGAGTTGAGTAGCCAAAAAACGACCCGATAAATACGAGATGGGTGATGGGTGTGACAGACGGTTTAAAGCCCGATGGACAAACAACTATGGTGTGGGGACTTCCAATGTCAATAAGAGTCTCCCCACACCTCATGATTTCAGCGGTACGCTAAAAAAGATTTAGCTCCATACTATTTATAGGTATGGATGAACTACTATATAAGATAAACGGAGTAAAGATGTTAGATGTAATAGAAGAAGAGATGATTCAGCTATGGCTAAGAAGTGATACTATACCTCACCTATGTAAAGAAGATGAAGAGTTCGTAAGTGTTATAACTTCAGCTATCATGCTAGAAAGAGACTTTTGGAACAAGCACATGGTAGTAGGAGAAGCTTGACAAAATGTCAGGCTGAGAGGCTACCGGGGGCAATAAGTCGTTAATCGCAAAAGTATGACAAGATGACAGGCGCTCCATACCTGTTTCTGAATCGAGACTGGTTTTTGTTCCCTATAGAAATTGACATATTTTCGGTATCATAATGATAAAAAATATTTATCGTAAGGAGATTAATAATGAATATGCTTATAGATAACCCTGTACTACATGGTAATATAAACTGGTTTGGGTTAATTGTTTTCTGCATACTATGTGGTATATGTGTTTATGTACTATGGAATGAAAAACAATGATATTCTTAGCCCTCATCCCCATCACTCACCTACTTATCGTATGGTGGTTATTCAAAGATATAGATTAAAAATAATCAAAGAAAAGGCTTGACTCATACTGGTTTTTATTCGTAGCTTTAGGTGTAATTAAAAGGAGTAAAATATGAAATGTGGTATGGATATGTTAGTTGAGAGTTTAAAAGAAGAAAAGTGTTGTACTATCTGTGAGTCAGCAAAGCTAAGAGGTGAGTTAGGTTGTTCAGAGGGAGACTATTGGGAAGAGAAAGCTGAGGTTCACTTTGGTGTATAGGTTAAATAGTATTAAGGCTGAGTTAGATGGAGATACCATTCAGTATGATAATGGAGAGAGTATCTGGTTAGTTAGTTATTTAGCTATGTATGATTGGGATAACCCAGCTCCTCATAGTACTGAAGATGCGTTTAAGATTGGTAAGGTTGTTAAGGAGTATAATATTACTTGGGAAGAGATAGAGGAAGAGGCTAGGTTGTTGAATGGATAAATGTTCACTATGTGAAAAAGATTTAGCAGACGAGCGTATACACTTAGGTTATAAGGAATGTTTAGATTGTAGTGGAGTAGATAAGTATTCTTCTCATACAGTGTACCCACATAAGACTGGTGGATATATTCAGCCTATGTCAGTAGAACAATCGGATAACTTAAAAAGACTAGACCGCCGAAGTGTAGGTGGTGAGCGTAAAGCAAAAGGAATAGTATCGGATAAAAGTTGGGATAGGTGGTTAGCGGAGTACCTTAAACCGAAAGAGGATAAGCCAAAGTTTACTCCTAAACCTACACCGTTACCCATTTACATTCCTATACGGGAAGCCATGATGGAAGTTTTAGACAAGTATGAAGACCGAGGTTATCAAGCAGCGTATTCACTTACACAATCGTTATATACGAGCGACAAAATTTCCTTAACGGACAAATCAAAAATCACCAACGAACTCACCGAACTTGAGTCGATGACCGTTAAGCAACGAAAGTTCCTCAAGCGTTTATGAGATACGGAAAGAAATACAAGTCTTATCCTTACACCGTTCCGATTAACCATAAGGCGTTACAACACACGAAGATTAAGGAACTCCAAGTTCGTATGATGAAGTGGGCAGCTTATGTTAAGGATTATAGACCAACAAAGAATGGTATTGGTTCTATCGTATTTCATAAGAACAAATGGCAGGATAGATTTACCTTTAGTCTTAGATGTCAGAAGAGAGCTGGTAAGCTAACTAAAGGAGAATTAGAACAATTAAACGATTACTGGAAGATATATGACGAAAACAGACTTACTTGAAAAAATAGATAAACTAATTGATTTGTGTGTAGAAACCGAACCTACATTAGAAGATATGAATACCTTAGACCTTATGTTCTCTACCGACTTTATACAATCGAAAGAGATAAGGAGCAAGATTGAGGATGGTGATTATTCTGATTATGACCTAGTCGATATGATGAAAGAATGCAATTGGATGTGGAAGAAAAGAAATAAGATTAAGAAAAAGGGTTGGGAAGAATATATCAATATAGATTTAAGAATTGAAAAATCTCTTAAAGGTAATCGAAAGATAGAAGCTATTAAGTTGTATCGACAGAATATAATTGATAATGGTGGGGATTGTGGATTGAAGGAAGCTAAAGAGTATATAGATAAATTAGTAATTAGAATGGGGTTAGATTAATGAAGAAATATATAATAGGTATATTACTTAGTTCAGTAGCATACGCATACTCTCCAATAGAAATGGTTCCATATCGTATCGTTCCTATGACAGGCATATGTGATATGGAAATAGAGTTTGTTAATCCTATTAACTTAGATTCTATGTACCAACGAGATAAAGTAGAGTTAGTAGAGACTTTGAAAGAAAGGGTTATATTTGAATTAGCAGTTCCTTTTGCTCGTAACCTTGTATTCTATATAGGAGACAAAGCTTACTACCTAATACAGATTCCTTATGATGGAGCAGATTGGAAAAGATAATGCAGTTAGAACTATTTGATAAAGAAGACTGGCAGATAATGTTAGAGGCTGAAGAGTACTTTGACTATCTACAGAAACCACATGAAGCATTCTCTGATATGCCTGTTTGTCCTTTTCTAAAAGCTGAAAGAGAAAAGGATAATCTAATGGTTGAAATATGGAGACCAGATGAACGACCACTCAATACTTTATTTAGGGAGTTCTTTAAATCAGATTATGATTCAGCTCTTTTTATATGCATAGATGTAAAAGGTATAAGTTTTAAGGATATCACACGAACCGCTTATCAGAAGTCAATACAAGGGTTTCTGAAAAGATGGTCAAGTGAGAGTCAGAAGTATAAAGCATTGTGCCTGTCACCTTGGGAAGACTTTACAGCAGCTGGTGAACCTACAAGAAGAAGAGCACCTTACTTTCTAATTAATATAGCTGGTAGGAAACACTTTGGTGAATCACATAAGAAGTTGGTAGACACGAAATACTTCGACAACTTTAGTGAAGAAGAAAGAAAGAAACTTAAAGTATGATGTTTAATAAGTTAGGACACTATTTATTTAAAAGGATATGTAAAGACCAAGACTTGTTAAAACGAACTAGACCGATGAATATACAAGGACTTTATGTAAACCAAAAAGATATACAGAAATATATCAATGACTATATGAATTATGGTATTGACTATACTGGTGACGATAATATGTCGGCAGAAGATAAATGGGAAACCATGATTAACGAACCTATGAAAGAAAGATATTGGGATGAGCCCGATGGAAATGAGGAATAACTATGTGGCACGAAGATAAAAAACATTACCTACTTTCAGGACAACAACTAAATCAGATACTAGCAATGCTACAGATGATTAGTGATAGAAATCCTGATATAGAGAAGTTAAATGAGTTTATAAGAAATCTAAAAGATTTAAGAGCTTACAATGATATATTGGATGAGTTTATATTTAGTGACCAAAAGAAGATGCCCGATGAAATAAAACCTGTAGGAGAAAGAGACAGTATGACATTGGAAGAGATGTTGGCTGGATTAGAACTCAGGTTAATGAATGGGAGAGATAAAGACAATGGAAAAAATTGACCACATAGCTATAGTAGTTACGAATATCAATCATGCAGTTAAATGGTATACAGATAACCACGATTGTAAAGTTAACTACAAAGATAATAGTTGGGCTGAACTACAGTTCGATAATATTAAACTAGCTTTAGTATTACCACAAGACCACCCACCACACATAGCTTTTGTGGATGAGTCTATTGAAAATGGAACCAAACACAGAGATGGTTCTGAGTCTATATATGAACACGATACATTCGGTAACATAATAGAAAAGATTAAATATGAAAAACCTAAGTCATGAAGAACAAATAACATTAATACTAATAGGTATAGCTATTGGTATTGGTATAGGCTTTGTTCTAAAAGCATTCTTAGACACCTATTATTTATTACAAAATTTATAAAAAAAGACTTGACTTATACTGGTTTTATTTCGTAGCTTTAGGTATAATTATGAGGTCAAAAATGAAAAAAACAGTTATATTCGATTTAGATGGAACTCTTGCTGATATCGACATCAGAAGGGATAAGTCTCTTAAACCAAATGGTAAATTAGATTGGGACATCTTTGCTGCTCCTGACTCTATTATGAATTGGGATAAACCAAACGCACCAGTAATCAAGATGGCTCAGATGTTCAAAGCTGATGGGTTCAAGATTGTTATCTTTAGTGGTAGGAACGATAGGAGTTTTGTTGCTACTAAACATTGGTTAACAAGGTTCGATGTTCCATTCGACCTCTTAGTAATGAGGCCTGATAAGTTTAAAGCTAACTCATGGCCGATTGCTGATGGAAACCCAGCGACACCTGATATGAGGTTTATGCCCGACCAAATCCTCAAGAAACAAATGTTAGATACTTTCGTAGATATCAACGATGTCTTTCTTGTTGTTGACGATAGGGACAAGGTTGTGAAGATGTGGAGGGACTTAGGACTCAATACATTCCAAGTTGCACCAGGTGACTTTTAATGGGTAAACTTCCATTGATAATATCATTACAAGTAGTAGCTAGTTTGTTAGCTTATCTACAACTACAAGGTCATTACATATGGCCTGAGAAACCATTCTTTAAAACATTGTGGTGGATATACTTAACAAGTTTACCCATAGCACCATTATTCTTTTATGCTACTAAATGGTCATACGAATACTTTGGTGCTTTTTGGAACTACAGACTATTGGGTTTTGGTGTGGGTATAGTTGTATTCGCTATATGTACTTGGTTATTATTTGATGAGATAGTTACATTGAAAACTATTATTAGTATTCTACTAGCTACCTCTATAATTATAATACAGATACTATGATTAAGAAACTTAAAAAACTATACTTCCTTTGGTGGTATGGTAGGCATTTAAAAAAACGAATAGATAAAAATAACTTCGGAAGAAGAGAGGAGTGGGAATGAATAGAAAAGAACGATTAAAACAACAAAGTGAATTTTCAATATATGGAGTATTTAGATTCACAGCATATCTGTTATCATCGATAGCATTGTATATGGGTAACCTACAAGTAGCTGGAATAGCATTAGGGTTTGGAGCTACATTAGGTTTCATTCGTAGAATAGCTAGGATATGGGAGTAAGAATGAATATAGGATATGCTTGTATCAATATGCAGTTGTCGTACCCACAAAAGTATGGTGGGAAAGAAAGAGGTGTAAAACCAATTACTACCGGCCGTAGTATGATTAAGAGAACATTTCTATCTAAAGGTGTAGACTATGCTAGTGAACTTACACTAGCCAATGCTATGGACTTAGATAAGATTATGGATTGGAATATACTGAACGGATATAATTTCTTTCGTATCACATCAGGCCTTGCACCTTGGAAGTCTGAATATGAATGGGAAGACTTAAAAGATATAGAACGAATTAGAATGTATTTACATTCTGCTGGTGTGAAAGCTAAGACACACAATCTTCGTATTACATCTCATCCAGGTCCTTTCAATGTTCTTACTTCACCACACCCACATGTTGTAGATAATTGTGTTAGTGACTTAACCGATCATGGTGAGGTATTTGATATGATGGGATTGAGTAGAACACCATACAATAAAATCAACATACATATTGGTGGTGCTTATGGAGATAAGGAGTCAGCTATGGAAAGATTCTGTGTAAACTTTGAGAGATTACCAGATTCAGTTAAGAGTAGACTTACTGTAGAGAATGATGATAAGGCTAGTATGTATTCTGTTAAAGATTTGTATGAGGGTGTTTACAAACGTATTGGTATTCCAATCGTATTCGACTATCACCACCACAAGTTCTGTACGGGTGATTTATCAGAACAACAAGCTTTGGAGATGGCTATATCAACTTGGCCAGAAGGTATTACACCAGCTACTCATTATTCAGAGAGTAGACGAGATGAACAGAAAGATGAGACTATCAGAGTTCAAGCTCATTCAGATTATGTTTATGATAAGATTGAAACCTATGGTAATGAGATTGATGTTATGGTAGAAGCTAAACACAAAGAACTTGCAGTTCAAAAATACAAGGAGTTACATTCATGATAGAAAATATAATAATACTAGGTGTTTTTATGTCACCGTTACTTTTCATATTATTTTTTACAAAGGATGAAGACTAATGTGGTATTTTATATTAGGAGTACTATCACCGATAATCCTCAACTTAATGCATCTTGTATTAGGAATATGGATTACAGTAGTTAGAGGAAGTGTGATAGGATTAGGATTTTCAGCATTTGGTTTTGTAACTAAGACGATAGGTATGATATTCTTAACTTGGATGGGAGTTGGTCATTTTGGATTAGATGCTATGATATACATGCCACTACTTACATTCTTCTGGTTCTTTACTCATGTTATAGAAGGTGTAGTTATACAACATTATATGAATGAGAATACACCACAATGGTTACAAGATTTACAATTAAAATAGGAGTCTAAATGTTAGAATATGAAAAAAATGCAGTCAAGTTTTTAGGAACGATAACTGCAATCATACTTGCTTATATATTTTATACAATAACTATGTAGTAAAAATTCTGTTTAGTTATATTTATAAGTAATAACTGGAGTAAACCCATGATTAAACTAAAAGACCTTTACCCAAATCAAGCTTCTTTCATGAAAGAAGAAACGATTAACGAAGGACCTGATAGTGAGCTTTTCAAAAAACTATCTAAACATCAAGCTGAAATATTCAAACTTCTTAATAACTACAAATCGAAAGCGAATGTTCCTGCTATAGCAAGAAGCTTTATGATAGGATTAAAAAATCAGTTAAAAAAAGATAAGATGGTTGAGTCTATTAATGAGAATAGAGAAATCGATAAGGTATATGGTGATTTCGAAGTTCTATTAAGAGACTTTGAAAAAGAATTTATTAGTTTGTCAGCTCAAGCTGGAAGAGCAAAAGATGATAAAACTGATGAGAGAATTTTGTTAAAAACACTTAAAAAACATATAGTCCCTCTTTACAGTATGGTTCGCTCTTGGAATAGGAGTAGTAAGCGTGATTAAATTAAAAGATTTACTATTAGAGTATTCACCTCACGCTTCGGAACAATTTGCTACAGATTCTAAAGATGGTGCTTCAAAGGGATTAGAAAGTAAATTTAAATATTTTAAAAAGGTCTCTAAAGAACAAAGTAAACATCCAAAAAATTCTTGGTGGAAATCAAAGGCAGGAGTTCTAATGGTAGATAAAAAAGATAGTAAATATCAAGTATCTAAACCAGATGTTCCTGGTAAAAAAATTGATTATGAACAAATCAAAACTATTCGTTACTCATATCAGGTAGGAGATGCTATAGTGCCAGGTAATGAGGAATATGCTGAATATCAACTTAAAGATTTTTTAAAAGATGCAAAGAAAGCATTTAGTGGATATAAGATGGAAAAGACTAGCATAAGAAGTCACTTTAGATTAAAAAAGGGTGGTAATATTTACAACTTATATTTTACAGCAGCGATGAGTGGAACATTTGTAAGTGTGGAGTCAAGAGTATGATAAAATTAAAAGAAATATTAACAGAAAGTATTCCAGATTACTTCAGAGGATACTTCGATAACATCGATGATAATATGGAAAGATTAGAAAAGAACATCAAACAACTTATAAAAGATTTAGGTAAAGATGGACTAAGAAAAGAATCTTTAGAGGTAGCCGCTTTATATAAAAAACATATTATGGAATTTAAAGTAAAGATGAAGAACTTTGAAAGGAAGTATCGTGACTAAGCTAAAAGATATACTAGAAGGTAAATACGAAGTCTATTTCGATATGGGTTCACCTGGCCTTATGTCTAAAACCGTTGATGCTAAGAATGCAAAAGAAGCTGAGAAAAAAGTTGCTAGTGGATTGAAAAAAGGAACATACAAAATTAAAAAAGTAGTAAAAGAAGATGATGTAAAAGAAGGAACTTGTGGTTATGGAGTTGATGGTGAGTTGGGAGATGAACCAGCAGGTCCTCAGTTACTAAAGAAAAAGAAAAACGAAAGTAGAAATAAATCTTTAGGTGAAAAAGATTTAATGAAGTATCTGATGAAACGATTTAAGTTTAATAAAAAGAAAGCTATTGATACAATGAAGAAAGCTGGATTTGATATTTCTATGTTAGAAAGATTTGATTTAGAAGAAGCTTGTCAAAAAGGATATATGACACATCCTACCCGTAAGACAAAAGTTATGTTTGGTAAGAGGTATCGTAATTGTGTAAAGAAAGAAGGAGTCGATACTAAGATGACTTTGGAACAAGCTGGAAGAATAGCTGATAACATATGTGTTAACTGTGGTGACTTTACAAACGAAAATTTAAAGAAATGGTTTTCAGATAGATGGGTTAATATTGGTAAAAAGAAAAAAGGTGGTGGACATCCACCGTGTGGTAGTAGTGGTAAGAAGAGAGGATACGCTAAATGTGTTCCAGCTTCTAAAGCAGCTAATATGAGTAAGAAACAAAAAGCAAGTGCTACTCGTAGAAAAAGAGCAGCACAGAACAAAGCAGGTAGAGGTGGAACATCATCATTAAGTGGTGGTGGTAAGAAACCAATTAGAGTATCTACCAAACCAAAGAAATAGGAGAGAGTAATGAAGTTAGAAGAGTTAGTAGGAAAACCTATTACAGAAGCTCAGTTTGATGAAGCCGCTGGTAAGAAAGATGCTTGTTATCATAAAGTAAAAGCAAGATACGATGTATGGCCATCTGCTTATGCTAGTGGTGCTTTGGTTAAGTGTCGTAAAGTCGGTGCAGCTAATTGGGGTAACTCTAAAAAAGAAGGTGTGAATGAAATGGACTCACCTATGTTTAAAATAACATATCAAGATTCTAACGGTAGAAAGAAAACTGATATTATGAGAGCAAAAAATAATAATTTAGCAAAAAGAGATTTTAATGCTTTACATAAAGGTAGGGGTTTTAAAATTTTAAGTGTAGTAAAAGAAGGTGTGAATGAAATGAGTGAACCTATGTTTAAAATAACATATAAAGATTCTGTTGGTAGAAAGAAAACCGATATTATGAGGGCAAAAAATTCTAATTTAGCAAAAAGAGATTTTAATGCTTCAAATAAAGGTAGAGGTTTTAAAATTTTAAAAGTAGTAAAAGAAGGTTTGGGTGATAAGTTCTCTAAAAGATTAGCTAAGTATAATAAGAAGAATAAGAAGAGCAGAGATGCTATGAAGAAGTATGCTAAAGTTAAAAAACTTAAACTCAAAGGTAGAGGAGTTTATCAAGATTATGATGGATTGGATGACAGTATACATTTCGAGTCTATTACTGAAAATGGTATGACTACTAATCATATATACTACGAAGAAGATGGTAAAGGTTATGGTTACACATTAGAGTTTGTCAATGATTTAAACGAAGCAGAATACCAAGGTAGAAAAGTAAAACTTGGTAAAATTATGCAAGGTGATGCAAAGAAGTTTAAGGTATATGTTAAGAATCCTAAAGGTAATGTTGTTAAGGTAAACTTTGGACAAGGTGGTGGCGCTAAAGGTGGTACTATGAAAATCCGTAAGTCTAATCCTAAAGCTCGTAAATCTTTTAGAGCTCGTCATAATTGTGATAATCCAGGACCGAGACATAAAGCTCGTTACTGGTCTTGTCGCAAATGGTAAATCATCTCAAAAATAATAACGTAGGATATTGGGAACATTGGTGGAGAGCTATGAAGTTAAGTGGTGCTCTATTTATTCATGCGTTCTTACCTGATGTTCTAACTGATTACGCTTCTAAGGAACTTAACGATGATTAAGTTAAAAAATTTAATAACAGAAGATTGGTTAACTCATAAAGGTAAAACCCTTTGGTATCCAGCACACACAAGAACAACAATGCAACTGATATATAGAGGAGACTCTATAGCTCTGTATCCTAAACAGGTAGAATCATTGTTTGGAAAACAACCTATACAATCATTTCATGTTACATCACCAGACCATTTAAAAACAGTAAAAAATATACTTGGTAAGAAAAAATCTATATCGACATTTACTCGTGCTAATTTCGATTCCCCATTAGCAAAGGGTAAGGGTATTCAAACCAAAGGTGGTGGTATTATATTTTATGTAAGAGGAAATCTTTTAGCATCGAGATATATGGACTTTGAAACTATACCTGATAAGACAGGCCGTAGATGGATTGAAGGACATTATATTACAGGCGACAGAACGATATTCAATAAAGCTTGGAGAGCTGCTGGTTGGGAGAAGAAGATTTATAATATGAAAAATGAGTTGGCAGAAATAGAAGATGACCTAAATGAAAAATGGATGGAAGATGATGTTTCTATGCCATACGATAAAAAGGAAAAGATGGTAAAGAAACTATCTGGTCCTGTAGTAAATAAATTTATCAAATCGTGGTTTGACTGGCAAAACAAATACGTGCAAAAGAATAAAAAGATATTTCAAAAGCGTCTTATGTCAATAGAAGATAAACCATCTGCGTGGTGGAATGAGATACTTATCTACGATACTAAAATTATAGATGCTTTCGTAATGACAAGGGTAACGAAATCAGCTATTACTGGAACAAGACCTCATTGGGAACATCCGGATGGTAAACCTGGTAGTGCACAAATAGATTTGTTAAAGTATGTTCCTAAAAACAAAATAACCATCGGTACGCCAGCAAAATTTAGAAAATGGTTTTCTGAAAGAGAAGGGAAGTTTGACAACGTATGATTAAGTTAAAAGATTTATTAGAACTAAATGAGATGACTTACAATGAAGGTGCTAACGAAAAACATCAGAGTAGGATAGACCAGCCTATCACATTGTTTGAAGATATCAGCATATCCTTACAGCCTTTTCCAGAAAACACAAGTAAGAAAACTTTAGAAGAGATAAGATACTTATCAAAGGTAGAAGAAGATGGTGAGTTTGTAAAAGAACACGATAAGGTTGCAAAGGTATTTGGTAAACTACATAAAGATTTAGAATTAGAATATAATCAAGATGAAGCTAAAAAATATCTTAGGGAGTCAGCTAAATATATTATGGAGTTAAAGTATAAACATCAAAGACCAAGACCATATCAGATAGCAAAGTTCTACAATATAGATTTAAATGGTGTTGATTTAGATAGTATGAAAACACCATCTTATCCAAGTGGACATGCGACACAAGGACATCTATTGGGTATGATTTACGCTGAAAGATATCCACAGCATAGAAAAGAATTTATGAAGTTAGGTGAGGATGTAGCTGAATCAAGAATAAATGGTAAAGCTCATTATCCATCTGATAAGAAAGCTGGTATACATCTAGCAGAGAAACTATTCGAAAACAAAAAATAGAGGTTATATGAAAATACTACATCTTAATCTGTATCGTAAATACTTCGATGCAATTCTTAAAGGTGAAAAGACAATTGAGTATAGAGATATTACACCATACTGGTCTAAACGATTAGAGAATAGACACTATGATGTTATACAATTTAGAAATGGTTATGCTAAAGTAGCTCCAACTATGGTTGTAGAATATAAAGGTATGGGTATTGATGATGGTAGATATGCCATAGAACTTGGAAACATATTGGAGTCAAAAAATGTTACCTGAAGAAAAAGAAAAATTAGAACTATTTAAAAGGCTTACTGTAAAGGGTGGTGTGCCGGAAGACTTAACTAAAGCCATAGAAACCTTTATACAACAAGCAATCATAATCGGTGAACACGAGTTGGATTCTATGCCTCCTGAGTATATGGAAAACCTTTTATCTACTATGTCTAAGTATCCAGAATATAATAAAGTAACGTTAGACTTGATAGAAATCTTAAAAAATAGGGATTTAATCTAAGTATATATTATATTTATTGAAAAGAAAGGAATTACTTTCTAACCTCAATAAAGGAGAAGTCATCATGACAGATCGTTCTAAAGTTAAAACTGTTACACAAGTCAAAAATAACCAACCATGTGAAAACAAAAGACAAGCGCTCTCACAGATTAAAAGAATCGATTGGACTGCTTTAGATTTTCGAACAAAGAATCAAAAGAGTTTTTATCGAACTATCGGTAGGAACGATGTAACATTCTGTGTCGGTCCTGCTGGTTGTGGTAAAACTTATTTGGCTACTCATTACGCGCTTAAGAACTTAGCTCAAGGTAAATATGAAAACATGGTAATCACTAAACCACTTGTAGAGGTGGATGGTGAGAAGATGGGATATTTACCAGGAGATATAGATGAGAAGACTGCTCCTTATATGATGTCGTTATATTACAATATGGAACAGATAGTTGGTAAACAAAGATTAGATGTTCTACGATCAAGCGGAGTTGTAACAGTTATCCCACTAGCTTATATGAGGGGACTAACCTTAACTAATAGTATAGTTGTATTGGATGAGGCACAAAATGCTACACCATCACAGATAAAAACTTTCCTAACCAGAATAGGTAATGGTAGTAAGTTTATCGTTAATGGTGATTTAATGCAATCTGATATTAAAATCTCAAATGGATTAGAAGATTCTATAAAAAGATTTACTGGACTAAGAAGAGTTGGATTCAGTCAATTTGATTTAGATGATGTAGTTCGACATCCGATTGTAGCTGAACTATTAGAGAGATACAAAGATGAATACGAATTAGGAGTTCTATCAGCTGAAGAAACTTTATCTATGTGGTTGGAGAAACAAGAGTACGATGAACCTAAGCATAATAATTATTTCTTTAAATTAAGGAACTAACTATATATATATTATATGGGGCTGTAACTCAGCTGGGAGAGTGTTTCCCTTGCACGGAAAAAGTCGCAGGTTCGAGTCCTGTCAGCTCCACAATAATATAGGAGTACATATGAAAGTAACTTATGCTAAAAGATTACCACCAGGAGATAGATGGCAGATAGGTAATGAGATATTTGAATCTCTAACCGAATGTCTGAATGAGATATTTATCAGAGAACAAGTCACATACTTTGAGATAGATGCTGGTGCTGGTAATATACTAATAGACGATGGAAAAGAAGCACCAAAAGCACCACCTAAAATGTGGGACTTATACGGAGAAAAAAGTGAGTAAAATGAAATCAAATGCAGTTTACAACCATTGGGATAATATGGTATATGTTAGAACTGATGGTGATATGATACATGTGATATGTCACAAAGAAGAACAGATGGATGCAGTAAACGAGAGGTTTCATGGTACAGGAAATGAGTTTATTGGATACGAAGAATGGGATGAGGGTGAAAACAAAAAATGGATAATGACTTGGAAAGTACCACAGGAGTATGATAAGTTAATTGAATATAATTAGATTATCTTATATTTATAAGTGTATAATAATAAAGTAAGGAGAATAGTAATGGCTAGTATTGATGAATTAAAAAAGTTAGTTGCTGCATGGCAGAAAGTAGAAGATAATGGTGGTTCACCAACATCTCGTGGAAAGTTATTAGCGGCTAAAAAAGAATTAGCTGAAGCTAAAGCTGAAGTTAAGCCGATAAAAAAAGCTAAGAAAGCTAAGAAAGTTAAAAAAGTTGAAGAAGTAGTTGAAGAAATAGCTGCTGATGAGGAAGAGTAAGATGAAGAACTTAATTAAAGTATTACTTTCATCTTTTATTCTATTTGGTTCAGTACCAACACTACAAGCTAATGATAATGCTGGTATGGAAGAAATCAAAAAGAAGAAAAAGAAGAAAGGTAAGAAAGTTAAAGGTAAAGAGAAAAAAGGTAAAAAAGGCTCAAAGTGGGGTTCTTGGAAATCTAAATGGAAAAAGAAGAAGGAGAACTAAGATGAAAAATCCTTTAGCAACATTTTATAGTTGGCAAGTAAGTAGTGGAGCATTAGATGGTTGGACATCCTATCATCTAGCAGCTGGATTATTTATTGCTAAGGTAGCACAATGGTTAGGTCAATCTGATTTTTGGGCTGTAATGTGGGTAGTAATTATAGGTATACTTTGGGAGATATTCGAAGTATATGTAGAAGGTACTGAAGAAACTTATGGAACTAAAAAGAGGTGGGCTATCAATACAGCATCCGATTTGTTTGTAGAAATTGCAGCAGCTTGGTGGATGGTACTGTAATGGATTGTGATTGTAAAAATTGTAATTGTAATGGTGGTTGTATGTGCAACTGCTGTAATTGTTAAATAGGAGAAAGTAAAATGGCACATTTTACAGAAGCACAAGCTCAGAGTTCAAAGTTAGAGTCGGCTAGAAAAGAGTTTACCGATGGTAACTTTGCATATTGGGTATTAAGAGTATCAGGTTCAGATGGACAATATCATCAGTTTGTTGACCACGAGTTAGCAGATGATGCTAGCTTGACAGTGGTTAAGAATAAACTGATTGGACATCTAACTGGTTCAGAGTATTATGTAGCTCCAACACCACCTGTAATAAGTGGTTCAGCTCATTTTGAGGATGACAAAGGGGATACACTCGGTTAATTAAAATAGGAGAAAACAGATGTTAAGAAAACTTGTAATAGGGATATTACTAACATCATCATTGTTTGCTCAATTAGGTTTATCAAATTTCTTTAAGTACTCAACTGCTTATGGAAGTTTTAGTTTAAACGCACCACGATATCAAGACGATAGATTTGCTATTGTGGGTGGGTTATCTACTGGTGTTCTCGAAGTGGAGAGAACTGAAAGAGAATTAAAACCTGATTTTCAAACATCATTTGGACTTCGTAAGATAGGTCGTTTTCAGTACGAGCCTAAACGAGGTGTTAAGTCTGCTGGTAAGGGTGGAAAATGGTACGATGGTTCAGAACAGAACTCTAATGAAAGTGCTACATTCGGACCTGTTAAAGGTTGGGAGTACCTAATCAAATGGTCAGAAGGTAGACAATGGGGTAATGATTATGAAAACCAAGAGTACTGGTTAAGGTATATCGGTGATTGGACTATGGTTAAATTAGGTTGGACTGAGTTAGGTTTAGAAGATATTAGCTATGGACAAGGTGATATAAGAATACATCTTACACCAGAAGTTCTAAATGACAAGCTACACTTTTCTGTTGGACTAAAACATAGGCAACATCCTGTATATGGGTTTGATGCTATGGTATTAGATACCACTTGGTATAAAGGACAATGGTGGAACTTTGCTGAAGATGCTTTTGGTATCGATGATAATATGTGGTATGACTCTACTATGATAGATCCTGATTCGCCTACTGGTTGGAAGAAAAGAACACTTTATGAAGTAGATCCTGAAACAGGTGAAGTTAGAGAAGTAGAAGGTTCAGGTCCTTTTTGGAACGAAGGTGGTGAGTATTGGGGACACGATTGGTTATGGAGAGATGCTAATGGTAAGATATTTGCTTATACTGATAGAGAGTATTTTCTATACCACTTTCCAAGAATGTTAGAAGGATACATTAATAATAAGAAAAAAGACTTAGGATATCAGAGTGAAACTTCTTTGGTATTAGGTATAGATTATTATCATTATGATGAGAATTGGTGGATACATACTTGGGGTAATTGGTTACCAATACATTATGGACATACCGACCATGCTTATCATAATGCTGCTCATTACCAAACTCATTTAGAGGAAGGTAATGAAGCTAGTGACTTTATGTTTATGAAACCAATGTGGCATAGTTGGAATGATTATGACTTTGGTGCTATATTTGGTGTAAAGATAAAAGATAACTTAGGTGTATTTACTGAGGGTAGATACTTATATTATTGGGAAAGACCAGCATACGACATTAAGTTCGGTATGAACTATCAGTTTGTGGGGTGGTAAATGCCAGGTATAGAATATATAGTGGTATTTGTAATGGCTTTTTCAAGTGGATATGAGATAGGTAAACACAAAAAGTGTGGTCATCAACATATCATTGTAAAGCATAAACCTTGGTATACATTGAATGTTGAAACTTGCTTACATAAACACAAATGTAAACATAAACGTAAGTGGAAAAAACAAAAACGTAGACACTTACGATGGAGATGGTAAATGAAAAGATTATTATTATTAGTAGGACTCCTATTTTGGAGTTGTGGAGATGATAGAAACGAAGAACCATTAGTAGAATCAATTCAGATGTGGGTTAATGGTACAGAGATTATTGCTCGTGAGTATTACGAAAGTATTACAACATACGGAGCATCAGAAGTACAAGAAGATGGTTCTGTAAAAAAGATATTTGTACTACATTTCCAAAGAGAAGATGGTAGGGTTACACCTGAAAAAGAACATTATGCTTTGATTATGTATGATAACAATGCACAAGATAATGGACAACTAATAGATGAAAAACTATACTTAGGCGGTACACAGGTGGATTCGTTATTACTACAAACTACAAGTGGTAGAATCACATTAGAGATTGTAGGTCTATCTGATTTTACAGAATTTGCACAAGCATCTATTGATACATACGAAAATGGTTTCGTAAGTGGTATGGCAGATGGTTACTTTTTTAACCCGTATAGAGATGAAATGCAACATGGTATAATTATTTTTAATAACCTAGAAGTAGGAACAGATCCTGAAGCTACTTTTTATCAAGGAATATATTAATGGCTGATGGAGTTAAATTAGGACAATTGTTATGTGATGCTGATATCATCACAAAGAGACAACTGAGTAAAGCCTTACAAGAACAAGTCAAAGGCCGTAAAGGAACTATTGGTGAGATTCTTGTAGAGATGGGCGTTTGTACCTTTGAAGATATTACTGATGCTATGATGAATCATTCTTCTGATACACAAAAACACGAAGAGAAACATGAAGAGATTCACAACGAACCTGTACCACAACCAGTAGTTGAACCTGTAGCTCAACCTACACCACAACCTATAGTAGAAGAACCAAAGGTAGCAGAACCAATAGAACTTTCTGAAGACAAAGTTATGGGTACAAAGTTCACAATGTCTATACAGACTATTGTTGCTTTAGTGGGTGTTGTATCAGCTGGTGTTGGTGGTTACTATATGTTACTACAAGAAATAGAAGAAGCAAAACAACTACCAGAACCACCATCAATAGAAACTATATTTGGTGATGAGTATCCATCTAAACCTGATGGACATAACTGGCCTCGTTCTTATGAACAATACAAGACACAAGTTGGTGGGCTACAAAAAGATATGGATGATGTCTATGAGTACATAGATGAGTTTGAAGAGAAGATAGAAAAACTTGAAGAGCTTGTATCTAATTTAAGAGTTCAAGTTGCTAAAAAGAAGGATAAGTAGGAGTTATATATGAGATACATATTAGGATTATTATTATTTCTTTCTGTTACATTAGGACAAGTAAATGATAAGAATTTCAAAGAGAAAGTAAATGGTGGAATGGTAGTCGTAGTAATTACAGCAGAATGGCAAGAGCAAGAGTTTGATAAAGATATACTTAAAGGAGTTAAAGGATATCAAGATTGTGAGATTGTCATGGTTAAAAGTGAAGACGCCCCAAAGGTTACAAAGAAATTAAGATTTAGAAACTTTCCATCGCTAGCATTATTCTACGATGGTTCCAAGAAAGAAACTTGGAAAGCTGATATGGATGGAGAGTTAGATATAGATAGTAAAGACATTAAAGGTTCCATAGACGATGTTCTAGCGGAGGATGTTTTTTAAAAAAACTTACCAAAAAACACAATTCATAAAATTATATATTATATTTATTATTGTATCGAGGTTGCGCTTAAATAAAGTGTAATGAAAATAGTGGAGACTAAAGTGGATAACACAGCAATAGAAAGCCTGATAGGTGAGTATGGTTGGTTATTTTTAGCCGGTATCATCGGCTTATTATTTCAAAGTACTATACAAGAAGCCGTAGATGGTATAATGGTATTCTTAGGCAACGATTATCATGAAGATGATGTGGTAGAGGTTGATGGAGATCCTGGCCGTATCGTAAGAGTAGGTATGTGGAAAACCGTATTCTTTATCTACCATGTAGTAAATGGCAAGATAGTCGGTGGTTCCAAGTTGGTAGTAGCAAATTCTAAATTAAAGGACTTAAAAATAGAAAAACCACTACCAAGTTTGGATTTGTCTAAATATGATACAGAGTAACAATCTGTTACTAACAAAATGTTACACTAAAGAAGCACTCAATAGAGTGCTTTTTTTATGCCCTGTCTAAGTGTAACAATATGATAAGATAAAAAAAGTTTTGAAAAATGTACCAGTTTGGTACAGTTGTTGTAGTATATAGGTATAAATAACAATAGAAACGGAGAACCCCGATGTTTAAAAACGTAATCAAAATATTTAAAAAAATAGTAAAGAAACTGAAAAGTGATAAGGGAAACTCACTTGCCGAATTTGCTGTTACTACTGCTATGATGGCTACACTTGCTACAACAGCTGCTCCAAAGTTTGCTGGTATTGGTGAAGCCGCTAAAGAGAAAAAGACTTTAGCTAATATAGATAAAGTATTAGCAGCTGCTAACAATCATTATATGAACACATTAGAAACAGAAGGTCGTGGTAGATTTCCTGGTCAGACAAAGTATAATGTTAAAGTTGGTGGTGTTGATTTAGGAGATGGTCAACAAACTGCAACTGTTTTAGATGAATGGACAAAGAATACATTACCTAATCTACTATCAATAGATGATGACTTAGGAACATATTTTGTATATGTGTTTGCTGGTTCAGCTACAGATGAAGATGCATTAGCAGCTGGTATAATCAATGAGAGTTCTGATGTTGGTTACGATGATGTAACACCTTTTGCTAATGTGGAATACAGAGTTCAGTTTGGAACAAGAATGATGAGCTCACCTTATCAAGATGGTGGATATGTTTACCTTGTAATACCTGGTAGTGGAACAGGAACACTCGCTGAACCACCAGCATTAATTGTAGCTGACATGGAAAATCCAGCAAGACTACATAGAATTTTAGTACCTTAATTAATAACAACACAATAGGAGTATATAATGAAGAACAACAAAAACGGATTTACCTTAATCGAATTGATAATGGTAATGATAATATTAGGTGTTTTAGCAGCTGTCGCTATCCCAAGATACTTGGATACGATTGAGAATGCTGAACAAGCGTCTGAAGATGCTGTAATATCAAATATTAGAGGGGCATTAGAAAACCACGCTATCCATAAACTATTAGATAGTGGTAGAAGAATATGGCCTGATAATCCTTTTGATGCACTTAGTGAACAACCACAAACCTATACAGAAGATGGAACATGGGCTGATGCTGACCAAGAGTGGACATTTGTAGATGGAGATCCTGCTTACATCACTCACCAACGTTCTGACAATACTAGGTTCAAGTGGGAGTATGATGCTGGTGTTAATACTGGTACTGATTCTGATACTACAGGATATTTACTTGGTAGAGAGGCATTAACTAATGAGTAAAAATGGATTTACTTTGATTGAGCTAATAATGGTGATGGTTATCATCGGAATATTAGCCGCTGTATCCATTCCAAGATTTGCTAATGTTGTGAGACAATCTGAAGCAGCTTCTGAACAGGGGGTTCTGGTCAATATGGTGGCTGCTTTAGACACATACTCACATGAGAGGTTTATTGAGGATGGGGTATTGGAGTGGCCTGATAATCCATTCGATGCTCTAAACAAAGTACCACCATCTTATGATAAGTCTGGTACTGTTCAGATGAAGGATATGGATGATAGTGATTGGATATACACCGCTGATAAAAGTGATGAGTATCCAAACTCCATTGTTCATAGACGAAAAGAAGATAGTTTATCAGTATGGACTTACAACAAAGAAAATGGTGATATAGGATTTGATAATCCACCTTACCAACCACAATACTCAGTATATAGACCAGACTTACAACAATGATGAAATATCTCAAAGACAAAAAGAAAAATGGTTTTAGTCTTGTTGAGTTGATAATGGTGATGGTAATTATGGGTATTCTTGCTGCTGTAGCGATACCGAAGATGAGTAATGTTCTCGACAAAGCGGAGTTAAGAACAGAACAAGCAGTAGTAAATCAGATATGGGCTGGGTGTGAATCTTATGCTAACGACAGAGTATTAGAAGATGGAAACGAAGCTTGGCCTTATCATCCTCTAACTGTATTCGGTAGGACAAGAAATATGAAAATAACCTTGGACTTAGGAATACCTAATGAAGATAACGAATGGCAGTTTGATTTAACTACAGCTGGAGAACCAGCAATCTTTCATAGGAGAAAGAATAATGAGATATGGTACTACACATATGACTCTACGAATTTTGAGTTGGCAGAAAATCCTATTGAGTATACTCTTCAGTAGTTTTCTTTTGGGGGATGCGGACACCACAGATATAGATTTTGACGCATTATGGGAAACTACTGTTTGGGAAGAGATAGAAGAAATCAATGAGATAGAAGGTGAGGTAGAACAAGTGATATCAGTAGCTGGTGTAAGAGGAGCAGAAGCTGAAGACGAAGCATTGGAACATCTATATTACAGAAAATCTATGAAAGGACTATCCACCATAGAACTACAGAAAGCATTGGGTAAGTTATTAAAGAAAAGAAGTATTACCAAAGACCCTATAGCTTTACAAAAAATAAATGGTTATATAAATCAAATCGAAAGAAAACTTAAAAAATAATTGTATTTGAGATTTTATATACATATATATTAATAGTTCATTGACATACTGTTACATTTAAAGGGTTCGACCGATTTTTAGTTTCCACTACATTACAACTTAAAAAACTACAGAACCCTTTATTTTTTACTTGACTTGTATTGCATTTCTTTCGTAGCTTCTAGAGTAATGAGAGAGATGATAAGATTAGTTTTGTTTGTTTTGGTTTTAGGGACAGACAATAGCAGTTACTCATTCTCAAAACATGAAAACAAAAAAAATCAAAAAAAGATAAAAAAAAGCTTGACTCATACTGGTTTTTTGTTGTAGCTTTAGGTATAAAGAAAAGGGAAATTATGGACAAAACAAAACTTAAAAATTTCAATCCAATGGCTCTTCGAGAGAAATACTCCGCTAAGTCATTGAATAGTAAGAATAACTTTTCTTCCTTTTGGTTAGATAATGATTGGGATAATAATTCTTCAATATTTGATGACGAACCTGTAAAGAAGGGTGTTGACTTGGTTGCTTTGGCTTCCTATCGTAGGGCTGTAAGTAACTTTGTTTCTATTGTAACTGGCATGTCAGACATCAAAGTAACTTTCAAATCAAGTGGAGATAGTTATACTGATGGTAAACAAGTTGTTATCTCTTCTAAGTTAGATGACAAACTATTTGATTCGACTGTTGGTTTGGCTCTCCATGAGGGTTCCCACATTAAACTATCAGACTTTGATTTCCTAAAAGGTTTAGAACATCACATTCCTCAAGAATACTTCAATAGGGCTGAGGTTTTCGGTTGGAGTAGATATGATGTTATTGATAAAGTTAAGAACTTACTTAATTATGTAGAGGATAGACGAATTGACCATTATGTTTTTACTTCTTCTCCTGGCTACAAAGGTTACTACCATTCTCTCTATGAGAAGTATTTTCACGCTAAAGTTATTGATAAGGCTTTACAATCAAGTGAGTACACTTCTTTAGATTGGGATTCATACATCTTTAGAATACTTAACCTCACTAACAAAAATTCAGACTTGAATGCTTTACCAGGCTTAAAAGATATTCGTTCTATTATCTTTAGTAGTGTAAAAGGTTTAAATTCTACTGAAGAAGCTTTCAATGTTTCTCTTAAAGTTTTTGATGTTCTTCTAAACAACTTAGATGTTAATCTTGAAAATCCTCAAGAACAAGAAAGTCAAGATGAAGATGGTGAAAGTCCTGAAGGTGGTGAAGGTTCTGAGAGTAATGGTGGAGATGAAAGTTCTGAAGATATGGAATCATCAGATAGTAATGATGGAAAGTCAGAACTATCAGATGCTCAGAAAAAACAACTTGAGAATGCTATTAAGAAACAGAAGAAATTTATGGATGGTGACATTCCTAAAAAGAATCTTTCTAAAAAAGATAAAAAGACTTTAGAAAGTGTTGAGTCTGCTGGAATGAAATATGTTGATGTCGCTGGTGATATGACAGATAGATGGTCAGGTAAGAAGACTCCTACTAAGGTTATGTTGGTTAAGAAGTTTACTAAGTCTCTTGCTGAGTCTGATACAATCTCAATGATTTACAGACCAGATTACTCTTGGGGTAGTGTTGATGAATCTCAAGAAGCTATCAATAAGGGATTAGCGATGGGTACTATCTTAGGTAAGAAATTACAAGTTCGTGGTGAGTCTCGTGAGACTAAGTGGACTAGGTTAGATAGTGGTCGTATCGATAAGAGATTGATTGCTGAACTTGGTTTTGGTAATGAGAGAGTTTTCAACACTTCTTTTGTTGAGTCTTACTCAGATGCTTTCTTACACATCTCAGTTGATGCTAGTGGTTCTATGGGTGGTTACAAATGGATTAACACTATGACTTCCATCTCAGCAATTGCTAAGGCTTGTTCAATGATTAACAATGTTGACTTGGTTATCTCTTTCAGAAGTACTCAAAGTACTAATGGTAATCATTACTCTCGTAGAGGTGATAAGAGTTTCCCACTAATGTTGGTTGCTTATGATTCTCGTGTTGATAAGATTAACAAGATTAAGAATCTTTTCAAACTACTTCACCCATCAGGTACTACTCCTGAAGGACTTTGTTTTGAGGCTATTATGAAAGAGATTGAGCCTGCTAGTAAAGATAAGGATTCTTACTTTCTTAACTTTTCAGATGGAATGCCGATGTTTGGTAATGATGACATTGATTATCATAATGACACCGCTATTGACCACACTAAGAAAATGGTTAAGATGATTCGTGAAAGAGGTGTTAAGGTTCTAAGTTACTTTATTGGAGATGATTACGATATGGATAGAAGTACTTCCACTTTCACAAAAATGTATGGTAAGGATGCTCAGTTCGTCAATGTGACTTCAGTTCTTTCCATCGCTAAAACAATGAACAAGGCGTTCTTAACAAAATAGGAGATATTATGAAAAAAGGTTTTACAATACTAGAATTGTGTATTTCAATAATAATTACACTACCAATCTTTATGTTAACTATAATGTGGTTAATATAATGAGTATGTTGGCATTTTACAAATCAACTTATGATGAGATAGAAAA
>Ga0208643_1000532_pt1 | contig 25064 bp, 33 predicted proteins | sample VirMetDEL_Nov_12_FD_184516 | JGI IMG/M metagenome (GOLD analysis project Ga0208643, IMG submission 184516) | Aqueous microbial communities from the Delaware River and Bay under freshwater to marine salinity gradient to study organic matter... | ecosystem: Environmental > Aquatic > Marine >... | reverse complement strand
TTCCTTGATTCGTTCAGGCGGTGCATGGACTGTAGTTGGTTCTCTCACTACATATGGAGCATAAGACATGCCTAGACTATCAAGTTTGATTATGAAGGCACTTACTGCAGCTGGAGCAGCTGTAGTAAGTCTAGCTTTTGCGGTCGATTGGACCACAGCTACTCAACAAGCAAAACTACAGGCATCCAACGTTAGTAGCGCTGACACCTTTGGTATATCCGTTTCCATGTCTAGCGATGGCAATTTAGCTCTTGTAGGCGCTACGGGGGAGGATACAACGGCAGGAGGCTCTGGAGCTGCATATATTTTTACAAGATCAAGCTCGACTTGGACTGAACAAACTATGCTTAAAGCATCTGATGCTCAAGCTAATGACAAATTTGGGCACTCATCCTTCCTTTCCAGTGATGGCAATACAGCTATTATCGGGGCATATGCTGAGGATACTGGAGCAGCTAACTCAGGCGCTGCTTACATATTCACAAGATCAGGGTCTACTTGGACGGAACAAGCAAAAATACAAGCCTCAGATAAGCAAGACGGCGACTATTTTGGATGGTCAGTGGCCCTCTCGGAAAATGGCAATACAGCTATTATCGGGGCAAAATTTGAAGATACAGGCGGAACCTCTACCGGAGCCGTTTACATATTCACAAGATCAGGGTCTACTTGGACGGAACAAGCAAAAATACAAGCCTCAGATAAACAAGCCCACGACTATTTTGGAGAGTCTGTAGCCCTGTCTAGCGATGGCAATACAGCTTTTGTAGGAGCCCCCGACAAGTATACCATTCAGGGAAGAGCGTATATCTTCACGAGATCTGGCTCTACTTGGACGCAAGAAGCTAGTATACGAGCATCTAACTATGCCGCGCCCGCGGCATATCCGAGGTTTGGATGGTCAATATCCGCATCAGGGGATGGCAATACAGCTATTATCGGGGCAAAATTTGAAGATACTGGGGGTAGCAATGCTGGAGCTGCGTATATCTTTACAAGAGATGGTACTACTTGGACCGAACAAGCTATGATACAAGCTTCCGATAAAGCTTTATCTTGGCATTTCGGTTACTCAGTGTCTATGTCGAATGACGGGAATACGGTTGTTGTAGGGGCGGAGTATGCTGACACCGGTGGCACTGCACAGACCGGAGCTGTCTATTTCTTTACAAGAGATGGTACTACTTGGACTGAACAATCTAAAATATCAGCATCTGATGGAGAGTCTGACGATCAGTTTTCAAAAGTAGCCTTGTCAGGTGATGGCGGCACAGCTATTGTCGGCGCTGTGGGTGAAGATACCGGAGGCGGCAATGCAGGAGCCGTTTACATACTTGCAGCAGGCTAAGCACACTTTAAAGACGTAAAAAAGGGGGCTATTGCCCCCTTTCTAATTCCTGTTTTAATGCTGCATTAAACCCTCTAATTGACATTTCAAGCCTTTGTAGCTGTATTCGTTCTTGCTCATATTGCTTTTGTAATTCTTTTAGCTGGGCCAGGTATAGCATTGCAGTATCTGATAGTTGCGGACTCTCGGGAGGACTCTCATCCTCCCAAGTGTGCATATTTACCAGGTCTTCTTCTTCAGTCATCTCCACCATCGGTTTCTCCTTTATCTAACAACTCTTCTCGTAGTATGCCAGTAAAGCCTTGGAGAGCTACTTCTGCTTGATCTAACTTAGCTCGATGCTGGGAGGCTTGACCATTGAGATCTTGTATTTGAGAGAGTATATACTTAGCTTTATTACTCAAGTCATCAATCTTATACTCTACATCATCAAACGTTAAGGTTTGTACTTCATTATCCATTTTATAGGTTCCTATTTAAATATATCTTGCCAATTACCGGTTGTACTCGCTTTTGAGTACTCGGTGGCGCGGTTTTCAAAGAAATTAGCGTGTTCAACGCCATTCAACATATAGTCTAGCCAATCTAAAGGATTTTTATCACTACCAAAAATCTTCTTCAAGCCTAGGCCGAGTAGTCTACGATCTGCAATGTAACGAATGTATAATTTTACATCTTCTGGTGTTAAATCAGGTACATCCGCACCTTCAAAACATAGATCAATAAACGCATCTTCTAACTCAACTGAGCGTTCTGCTGCGCAGTATATTTCGTACTTTAGATCATCGTTCCACAACTCTGGATTCTCTTGAATAAAAGTACGGAATAATTGTGACATACCTTCAACATGAAGACTCTCATCTCGAACAGACCAAGTTACGATCTGCCCCATACCCTTCATAAGGTTATGTCGTGGGAAATTCAGTAGAATAGCAAAACTACTAAACAACTGCACCCCCTCTGTAAATCCTGAATAGATAGCCATAGTTTTAGCTATATCCATCTTAGTATCCATCCCAAAGTTACTAAGATGTTCGTGCTTGTCCATCATCGCTTTATGCTTCATGAACTCTTGATACTCATTATCGCCGTAGCCTAGTGTTTCGAGCAGTAAAGAGTATGCTTCCTGATGCACTGCTTCCATTGCTGCAAACGATACTAGCATCATTCTTACTTCTGGCTGCTTGAACGTAGGTAGATAGTGCTTTGCATATCCACAACATACGTCAACGTCAGCTTGAGTAAAGAAACGGAAGATGTTGGAGAGTAACAACTTGTTACCCTCACTCAAGTTCTCACGAAAATCTTTTAAATCGTCCGCTAAGTTTACTTCGTCAGGCAACCAATGCATCTGCTGCTGTGACTTATAGTGCTCAAATGCCCACGGGTAATTGAACGGCTTATAAAACTCTCTTTCTTCTAGTAAATTAAAATCACTCACCTAACCACTCTCCTATCTTGGCTGCGGACTGCACGCCAACTAGCCGACTAACGACGGCTTTTTTATCATCTATAAGTACCATAGTAGGCACTCCTCGAACTTGGTACTTTCCAGCCTTCTCGGGCTGCTCGTCAATGTCTATCTCTGTAATCTCGTAGGGCACTTCCATGCCCTCTATAGTCTTTGCTAACATTTTACAAGGCTGACACCAGCTTGCACTAAACTTCAATATCTTCATCTTAACCCTCACACGCTAAACAAGCGTTTTCATCAATACTATCGAACATATACTGTCTTAATGCTTCGTCAGAAACTGTCTCAGCTCGTTTTAATGCTTCACTTCGTAGATAATACATAGTCTTTACGCCTTGCTTCCAGGCCATCATATGTACTGCATGCAACTCCTGCTTTGATACGTCGCCAGGGAAGAATACATTTAACGACTGACTTTGGCAAATATGCTTTTGTCGGTCTGCTGCAAACTCAATAACCCACTTCTGGTCGATCTCTACTGCCGTCTTAAACACATCTTTAGTATAGTCATCCAAGAAGTCAAGATGTTGTACACTACCATTACTTGTTATGATACTCTTCCAAACTTCGTCCGTATTTTGATCAATCTCATCGAGAGCGTGTTCCAAATACTCATTTTTAAGAAGGCTTGAACCACTCTTTGTCTTCTGAGTGAACGCATTAGCCCGATAAGGCTCAATACTAGGACTCGTATTCCCACAAATAATGCTAGAAGAAGCATTAGGGGCAACAGCAAGAAGATGAGCGTTGCGAACACCCGAACCGACTCCATCAGGGCACTCCCCTCTTTCTGTTGCAAGTTGTCTTGTTGCACGTACTGCCTCCGATTTAATTCTTGTAAACATTCTATTGTTAGCGCCTTTTGCAAGCACACTCTCAAACGGAATATTATGTCTTTGAAGAAAAGCGTGGAAACCCATAGCACCCAGGCCAATACTTCTTTCTCTTTCTGCACTTAACTTCGCTCTGTATAACTCGTCTGGAGCATTTTCAATAAAGAAGTCAAGTACGTTATCTAACATTCTTACGAGATCAGGAATAAATTGATCATTGTCTTTCCACTCATCATACTCTTCCAAGTTTACACTTGACAGACAACATACTGCTGTACGCTCTGTAGTAGTTGCAAGTGTAATCTCAGAACATAAGTTAGAGTGGTGTACCTGTAGCCCTAAATCTTTCTGAAATTGTGGTAAAGCTGCCTGAACTGTATCTTTAAACATAATGTACGGTTCACCAGTCTCAACACGGTTCTGAATCAACTTTACCCATAGAGTCTTAGCTGATACAGTTTTTACTACTTGCTTACTATGTGGATCTACTAGATCCCATGAATCATCGAAACCTTCCTGTCTTGTTGCGCCTTCTATCAGCTCCATGAACTCATCAGGAATAACGATAGCATGATGAAGATTAGTAGATTTTCTATTAACGTCACCCCCAGTTGGTTTACGTATATCAAGGAACTCTTCAACTTCTGGGTGAGAAATGTCCAAATATGCTGCATAACTGCCTCTTCTTGTTACGCCTTGCGAGAATGCTAACATCTCCGCATCGACTACTTTTAAAAACGGAATTACTCCAGTGCTCTCTGACCCCGCAGAGGTTTTACTACCTACTGATCTAACATCATTCCAACAACCACCAATACCCCCGCCAACACTTGAAAGAAACGCATTCTCTGTGTAGTGACCTGTAATACCTTGACGACTATCTTCTGCATAGTTCAAGAAGCAGCTAATCGGCATACCTCTTTTAGTTCCACCATTTGTTAGGATAGGTGTGGAGAACATAAACCATAGCTTACTAGCATAGTCATATAGTCTCTGCGCGTGTGCTTCATCGTCAGCAAAGGTTCTAGCTGCTCGTGCAAACGCATCTTGAGGGGAGTTTTCGCCCTCTATTAAGTACCTATCTTGCAGAGTTTTAATACTAAACTCTGATAAGTACTTATCTCTTTTATAATTAAGCTGCATTTGTCATTCTCCGTTCTATATCAGACACATTGTCTGCTCCGATTGCATCATCGCAATATGTTACTAAATCCATCAATTCATAGTTCTTCAATAATACGTCTGCGTTTGCATTCAGTTCTTGAATATATTTATACTTACCATCCAACGGGATGTTATCATATATTGTTAAAGCATCTCCATACTCACTAATGAGTTGTTCTGCTCTCTTAGGCCCAATACCGTTAATACCTGGAACATTATCGCCTTTATCTCCTGTTAAACACTTAAAGGAGATATACTCCTCGGGAGTTACATTATAATGTTCAGACCAGTTACCAATAGTAACCTCTTTACGAGTAACATAAGAAAATCTACTTACTCCGTCTTGGATCAATAAGTCCCAATCTCGGTCACTTGATAATAGCCAAATAGTTTCTAAGTTGTAATAATCCTTTTGTTTAACAAGATGGGCAGCAAGATCATCTGCCTCTACACCTTGGTATCTTAGAACTGTATAATGCTCTGCGAGGAGCTCCAATGTACCTTCGTACTCATCGAAGAAGTCTATAAACGCTTGCTTCTCCGCTTCTGTCTGCGTCGCATACTTATCTTTTCGATTCTGTTTATACTCTGGAAGCAATTCTTTTCTGTAGCTAGAAGAGCCTAAGTCTGCTGTAATAATAATGTTACCACATTTATAAGACTGTGCTAGAGAGCGTACTGTTTGTAAGTAATCATCTCTAAAGTCTGTCCTACCTTGATGCTTCCACCGGAAAGCTAAGTTGAGGGCATCTACTACTAAGGTCGTTCTTGCGTTGCCTGCTGTTGCTTCACTAAAACTAAAAGCCACCGATCCACTCCACTGTTTCTGATTCTAACCATTCATCTGCCAGTAGTACATAACAGTCTAAAAACGCTATATATAAGTACTGTTGAGTACTCAAGGGCTTCTGTTCTGTACATACGAACACTTTCGAGCGGTCATATTTAAAAAATAGCATAGGCTTTTGATCGCCTCCTGCCGCTTGTATTACAACTTTCTTCCACCACCGAATAAGATTATTCGTCTTAGGTTGTGTAAATATTTTATCCGTTAAAGCTGAGTCTTTATAATTCTTTACTTCAATGCAGAAATGATTTCTTTGATTGGGAACATATAAGTCCCCTTTCAAGTACTCAAGAGCCCCCGAAGCGGGGACTCTCTCGAACTTCAATCCTGTCGCATCTCGAAGCATATCACGAACTATGTATTCGCCTCTCGCTCCCTTCGCTCTTGAATCTACCATCTTCTTCCTCTGTGTCGTCTTTGTCGGTTTCGACAATACTCTCGGCCTTTACTTGTGTATCCTGTTGGGCTTTGACATGTCTCCACCACATTCTCCTGCGTCCTGCGCTCATTTCTCTAGTCCACTCACGTTTCCGTTCTTGACGACCTCAATCTTCTCTAATAACGGATGAGTCCAGCCATGGGATACGATATAAGTATTTAAATCTTCTCGAAGTAATACTTCTACCATTCTCTCACGCCCTGCCTCATCGAGAACATTAATAACTTCATCTAAAAATAGTACATTGATTCTTGACTTAGAAATACTACTCATCAGCTTACGTATCGCAATCAGAGTAGCAGTATTAACCCTAGCTAGTTCGCCAGAAGATAGTGCTAGAATATCTACTATATTCCCATTGTCAGTAATTTGCACATTAAGTTTATCATTTGATACCACGAACTCAAGAGTAAAACGACCATCGGAAAGCTCTGCTAAGTACGTATTTGCAAGCTCTTCTAGTTCTTTTACTAAGTTTTCAATCTTATACGCTAATAAACCGTTAGTACTAAAAGCCTTTTTGAGAACTTCTAAGTTATTTTCGTGCTTCTGCACTACGGCTAATTTAGCGGTAAAATCTACTTGCTGTCGAACAAACTCATCCGTCTGCTCTTCAATTACTTGGATTCGGGTATTTCTTCTGGTTCTTCGTTCGTTCTCTTTCGAGAGTTCTGCCATTCGTTCCTTTGCATCTTGTAATCGAGCTTGAACGCTAGAAATGCTACTATCAAGCTGTCGACGATCAACAGGAAGTGCTGGTAGGCTGTTATCAATAGATCTGTACAGATCCTCCCAGTCTTGCTTAGCCTTCTCATTAGCTCTAAATATATCATTGCGTTCCTTGATTCTTGTAATCTGTGGCTTTATCTTGAAAGCCTGTTGCATAGCACCTGCTTTCTTGCTCTCCGCCTCTTCCAACATGGTCTCTTCAGCAGAGATATCAATAGGTTGCTTGCAAGTAGGGCACTCTGCTTTAATTGACTCTAATTTACGAAGAGTCCGTTGAGCACCCGCAGCGACTGCTTGCCAAGAGCCCAACTCTTCTTGTAACTGGTCATACGACTCTATACTTGTTACCTCAGAGTTCTGTATTTTAGCAATATCAATACCTTCTAGCATCGCTTTATATTGATTATTTTGTTGGATTTTTTTATTTTTATCAGAGATATTTGCAACTTCTGTCGTTAGAGAACGCAAAGTCTCTTCATCTTCTGATGTATCAATATCTAAATCCAACATGGGTAGTATGTCGGTATCGGTCAATTTGTTATCTTGCAACCATTTTTCTACTGTTGCTAACTGAGCAGATATGCCTGAACTTGTAACTGTTGCCTCTCGTGACGCCTCTTTAAAGATGTCGAACAGCTCAACGTAATGCTCAAGGTGTAGAAGGTCAATAAGAAACTTCTTACGATTGGCATCAGTAGCTGTAAGAAACTGAAGACTTGCGTTAGTGTTTTGATATACTAGCTGAGAGAATGTCTTGAAGTCTACACCTATAATCTCTTGCAGAGTCTTATAAGTATTAGTAGCTGTGTGACTACTAATATCCTCACCATTCTTCTCTAATTTTACTTTAATATTTGTCTTGCGGTTTACTGTAATAGCATAGGAGTCACTATCTTTAGTAAAAGTTAGGGATATATTGTATCCGTCATTCATGTATCTATTAGGTATGTCTGCTTTCTTAATACCTTTCGAGTTCTTGTTATAAAGAGCTTCTTCGATGATCAACGGTATGGAAGACTTACCCATACCGTTGGTGCCAATAATTTGAGTGACAGAATTATCATCTAAATCCAGCTCATTGTTAGAACCGTAACTAAAGCAGTTATCCCATTTGAGCTTTCGAAGCGTAATCATTATAAGTTCCTAATATGTCGGGTATTTTATCTTCACTAATTTCTAGTATATAAGTTAGGTACTCTGCTAACTCCTCTGAGACAGTCATATCTTTATCCATGATAAGGCTGGCTTCTGATTTTCTTACTACTACTTTCTTGTCCAACAGATCAGAGTTCTTAATACCTGCTAAGTCTTGTATGTCACCTTCTATCTCGTAGATAGTATGATGAAAGTCTGTAGGTATCATATCTGCTGGGTTTGATACTGTTTTTCTAATAAGCTGAGGAAGGTTAAACTCTTCCCATATCCAGCTCCAGTCCTGTTCGTTAATAAACAAATAACCTGTCTTCACTAGTGATCTGTGAAACGACGTAGTCATTGGACTGCCGGGGTATACTATATTTAACTGGCTATTACTATGAGAATGTAAATCTCCTGAGAAAACTACAGGGAAATCCTCAAACCTACTTAAATCTACTTCAGGTTTAACATGTGGTGGTATCTCGCCACGAACATGAGTAAAGAGAGGCTGATTTGTATTAAACTGCTCTATACTATCTTTGCGGTGAAGATCAGCGTAAGGCAGTATGCCATACCCAAGGTCTTCATCTATATAAGAAATATCTACAATATGTACTAATGGATTGATGTCTCTTGAGACTCGTTTAAGCTGTGTAAAGAACGTCTTGTTCTTCTTCGTAGCTTCATGGTTTCCATCATAAATAATAGTTGGAATCTTTACTCCACGAATAAACGTGAAGTAAAGTTCCAACTCTTCCATATTGGGCAGTCTATCAAACAGATCACCACCTATAATGTGCATACTGCACTCTTTTTCAAGCTCATACACTTGTTGAAAGAATAGATTATAGCGGTTCAAGGCCCAAGTAACTGGGACGTTCTTCTGTCCCAGTTTGATGTGCCAATCTGCGGTATATAATATCATCCGATGTTGAACTCAGCTTCGAGGCTCTCGTCATCGTTGTTCTCGCCTGCATTACGCAAACGGTCGAGCAACTCTTTCTGTGCATCAGCTGTTGGACGAGGCATAACATCATCCATAGACTTCAGGCCTTCGATAGAAGCAAGCTCGTCAGCTGTAAGAGCTCGGGGCTTACACTTCAATGCTTGTAATTGGTACTCTACATTGTAAGGGAGCGGGCCAGTTTTTACTCGCTTGAAACATACGTCCCAGCCAGTGGTAGTATCAGTAGGGTCGCCCAAATCTTCTGCAGCAGTAATTACTTGCTCCCACAGCTTCTTCTTTAGGTTTGCTACTTTAACAGTGCCGTCGTTACAATCAATTACTTGTACAGCGTAGCTCCAGCCACATTTAAGATCGGGATAATACTCACGAACCCAGTCTTGTTCTTTGTTATTGAAACGCTCTGCGTTACGGTCGAATGAAAGACATTCGAGGGGAATGTTCTTGCCATTTTCACCTTCAATCCAGTAAACGTAGCGAGCAAGAATGTCGCCAACGATACGCATTTTGTTATCGCCGTCTTTGTATTGAAAAGTGTTGATTGATGATTTCTGGGCGCCGCCAGTTTGTTTGTTGAATGATAAAGCCATTAGTGTATATCCTTTTTGGTGACTTCTTCATATAGAAAGTGGACATTGCCATTTTCTACACTCAGTAGACTATTGTTTGAAATTAGATCTAGATCAACTGGTAAATGCAGTACGTCTAGTGTAGTTTTTTGTGTTGCTATGTAATCTGCTAATGGTCTACAAGAGGCCAAAGCATAGTATATTGCTATATCCCTGTGGGAGTACTTATAAGAATGGTACATAAGAATATCAGGGTGAAGTAAAAAGCAATCACCTTTGAAATCTTTTTGCGAATAGTTATAGATACGGTCGTATTTATTTTTGGGAATTTGCTTTTTAATAAGCATTTCCATGATAACACAACACAGTAACGGACTCGCATCCGCTGTTTCGTAAACCTTCTGCCAGTCAAATAAGAACATTATTATACTCTAAAATTGGATTAATGTCAAGAACTATTTTTTTAAAGGTATTTCATGTCCCAACCCTGTTTCATGTAGAAACCTACCCTGTTTGAAGCCTGCCTTCTTGCAGTATTGCCCCTTAGGTGTATGTCTACGATGATTGGGTCGATCTTACCTTCTTTCTTTCGTATTACCCTACCTACTAACTGCGTAAGAAGGGGCTCATTGTTTACAGGGGTTCCCAGGATGAGACAGCTTAAAGTGTCTACAGATATACCCTCTGAGAAAATTGCCTGCGTTCCGTAGAGAACATTTGCGTCCCCGTAGAGAACTCTATCTACCAATGTCTCCCTGTCTTCGTGAGAAACATCTCCTGTCACACATACTGCTTTATCTCCCGTAAGCTCCGCGCAGGCTTTGAGAAAACTTACCCTGTCACTTACTACTAGAACTTTATGCCCTCTTGCGGCGTAGGCCGCGGCAAGCATTGCTATTGTATGTCTGTACTCTTCGTCGTTGGATAAGGCAGATACTCTGTTAGCCCAAGGAGTTTTTGCACCATCCATAAATCTTATTTCAGAATGCACTAAATGTATCTTAGGTGTCATATAGTTTTCCTTTGGCGGTTGAAATAACTTACTACCAAAATAATCTCTAAAGACTACATGCTTTCCGTCTTTTCTTTCTATAGTTCCTGATAGCCCTATCTTATATCGACAATAATTTGTATCGAGAATCTTAGAGAAGGTTGGACTACTCACGTGGTGCATCTCATCAAGTATGATAGTCCCAAACTCCTTGCGAATCTTGTCTACATTTCGGTACAAAGTTTGTGTATTGCCAATAACGATAGGAGCATCAAGTTCAAATCTCCCACTGCCTATGATGCCGGCCTCAATTCCAAAGACTTTCTTTACTTCTTTAGCCCACTGATTTCTTAGAGGCACAGTATGGGTAACGATAAGTGTTTTCTGACCTAACTTACCTGCTATTGCAAGACCTGTAAAAGTCTTGCCCCAACTTACCCATGCGTTGATTATAGCATTATCTTCGATCTCGTCAAATACCTTCTTCTGGCTATCTCGGAGATCGAACATAAACTCAGGGAAGTCGACAGGCTTGTATAAACGCTTGTCGACTATTTCATAGTCCTCTGGTATCAGATCCATGCGCCCTATAGGTAGTGAAATTAAGCCGTTACGAATTAGCCCCATATTCTTGATCATCAAAGGCGGATCAAGGGGATTATGGGTGGGAATTGCATATGTTAGCTCTTTGTCGATCTTCTGTTGAAGTTCGGCAGAGCAATCCATATAAATTCTGTTACTAATTACTGCTTTCATAGGCCAAGTTCATTTTTTGCTATAATATAGTTTTTAACAAAGTCACTTCGTACAATATCTTCTACTTCAAACTCGATAAAGTCGAAATCACCCATACGTTTCAGGACTTGCATAAACTCCTGTAGGCCATTCTGTTTCAGATCAGCCTGTCGGAAGTCTCCACAGAAAATAACTCTACAGTTACGTCCCATGCGGGTTATAATCGAGTCTAGCTCATGGAATGACATATTTTGGCACTCATCAATAAGAACTACTGCATCTTTGAGTGTGATGCCTCGAATAAACGAAGTTGTCATAAAATGTACTATACTTTTTTGCTTTAGGATTTCATAAGCGTCTCCTCTACCGAACAGCTCAATAGCAATTTCTCTATAAGGCTCTTCGTATACTGAGGATTTTTCTTTTTCCGTGCCAGGAAGAAAACCGATGTCTCTTGTAGGCACAGCACTACGAATAATTACTAACTGATCATAGTTTTGTTTAGACATATCGTCAAATGCTAAGTAACTCGATATGAACGTCTTACCTGTTCCTGCCAAACCATGCAATATCAAGTGTTTATTAGAGTCAAAAGCTCTAAGTTGGTTTCTGGTTAACGGTTCAATCTCTAATAGCTCAAGACTCGCACCTGCCAGCGTTCTTCGTTTTTTAGGCATATTATACTTTTCTCTTAGTGTCCTTGAGTTTCTCTTCCGAGTACTCATAAAGCATCCACGGTAGACTGTGAAGATGCAAAACTCCTGCCCATACCATTCCTGGCTCGGGAGGCCTAGGTACTGTAAAAGGGTTTCTGTGTCCTTTTACATATACTAAAGATGCTACGTCCTTCTGTACAACTCTATCAATCTTCAAGTACTTTAGGTTTAACATCTTAGTTTTTTCATAAATAAACAATGCCCCGTTACTATCTATGAAACAACGTGTGCTCTGCTTTAGTATTCCTACAGGGCCCATTACGCCCTTAGTTAGACGAAACATACTAGGGTAAGTAGTTTGTATTCGTCTTATGCCAAGCGTATCACCTGGCATGTTCCTATCATCGAGCAATTCAGTTCCTAAGAAGACTAACCCATCATGCGTACTCCAATTACTATCGGGCAAGGGGTACGCAGGGTATGCTATCTTATCTAAACTATTAAATGTCAGAACCATACATCTTCTCGAACTTACCACCGGAGTAGTCTTGGTGGATAATCTCGAAGTCACAGCCTACTGGTACGCCAGGAATAGATAAACCTCTATCCATCTGTACGAACTCAGCCAGCTTTAGCATGTATTCGTCTACTTCATCTTCTGGTACTTCTGCTAGGATCGAATCGTGTACAAGAGCGAAGATACGTGCTCCTTTATTATTCGCTTTAATCCAAGCTCCCATATCAATAGCCCCTAAGAGGTTAATATCAGAAGCAGCAGACTGCACCAGAAAATTAAGACCAGACCTAATGCTATGGCTCTGGATGCCCGAGTCTGTCGATGCGACATTTGGTAATCTCCTTTTACGGCCGAAGTAACTATAGATAAAGCCATTTTGCTTAATAAACTTTTTGTTATCTTCGATCCATTCTTTTAGTTTGTGGAACTCTGCAAAGTAATCATCAATTACTTCCTGAGCCTCTTGCTTAGTGAAAGGCTTACCACTATCCTTAGTAACCTGCTCACTAATCTTATTCGCACCAGCACCATACATAATACCAAAGGTCACAGCCTTAGCGGCCTGCCTCTGCATGCCATACAACTCTGATACTTCGCTGACATCACAAGGTAGTTTAAATACTTTATGTGCAATAGCGGAGTGGAAGTTACCCCCGGCCTTAAACACTTCAATAAGTGCTTTATCTTTTGCTAGGATCGCTGCAACATATACTTCTGCAGTTGTTAAATCCATTGCGACAATCTTGTTACCTGGAGCAGCTTTGATACATCCTTTTACAATAGGATTATCTCGGGGAAGCTGCTGCATATTAAGCTTCCCAGAAGAGCTAAGCCGACCAGAAGTTGTACTATGTAAGTTAAAGCCTGTACGCAGTCGAGAGTCTCTATCCAACTGCGGTATGATTTTGTCCAAATAAGTATTCTTAATTTTTGACTTTTGTCGAATAGCAAGTATGAGTTTGGGGACGGGGGATTGTTCTGCCAGCTCCTCAAGAACTTCCGCATCTGTACTATTTGCGCCAGTGCCAGTCTTCTTTCCAGTAGGAGTAAGCCCAAGGAAGTCAAACAAAAGACTGCGAAGCTGCATAGTGCTATTAGGATTAAAATCTTTTCCATTTATTTTCTCAAACTGAGAGATAGCAGGATCACTATAGAGAATAGCTACGGCCTCATCAATTTCTTTTTGCATCAAGTCCTGAGACTTAACTAGGCGTTTCACGTCAAAAGGAACACCGTTGTCTTGAATGTCTGTCAAGAATCTACAGCCTGGAATAAGAATATTATCATACACCTTACACAAACGTTTGTTTTGTTTAATCTTTATAAACTTTTCATAAAGCAAGAAAGTACACGCAGCGTCCATACCTGCGTAGAGCTTCATAATATCAAAAGGAATATCACCCCAGTTAAACTCGCTTTTAAGGATGCCATGCTCTTTACGATATTTATCAATCCAATCGTACATTGGCTTCTCATAGTCACCATAGATCGTATACTTCATAGATAGCTGCTTCAATCCATGAGTGCCTGGGTTCTCATCAATGAGGTAATGCAGTAACATAGTATCTTCGAACTGCGGGAACTTAAAGTTAAAGTGATACTCAAAGAACGCGAGGTCAAACTTTGCATTGTGGAATACTACTATCTTCTTGTTGAATAACTCTTGTAGCAGTCGCTCAGACTCCTCGTCCATACATTCTGTATCAATGTACGCGCCACGATCCGCTTCATAGGACAAACTAAGGCCGAGTATATGACCGTTTCGTGGCCACAGAGCAGTTGTCTCAGAATCGAGTGCAACATAAGGAAGAGGCGCATCAATTGCTGCTTGAAAGAACGCATTAGCTTCTGCAGTATCTTGAATACCCCAAGCATTGTACGTAGTAATTACTGTGTCTTCTTTGTTATCGGTAATGTACTCAATAATACTTTTCTTGGAATCATCCCAAGTACGTTGAGCTTCCGGCTTAAATGCCAGCATAGCTGGGTTGATAATAGGGAGAAACTTCTCTTCTACTTTCTTGCCAGAGTATTCTGTAATTGAGTTAATCGGGGTGAAGTATTTCAAAGCATCACTACCTACTAGAATTACCCAGTCGTAGTCGTCTGTATTGATTTCAATATCACAGTCTCGCTTCAATACTTTTTTGAGGTTTGAGTTAGAGCATAGCTGATATTGATCAAACTCAAACTCTCCATCAAACTCTTTCTTAAAATCTGTCTTACTTGGCTTCGTTTCTACTAATGCAACTTTAGGCATATAATTTTCTCTTTAGTGTTTGTACTGCTTGCTCTTTTAAAGCCCCCGGATCTGTGTCCTTGAGGCAAATGTTTCTATGCGTTAACTCGGCCATCTCACATAGTTGTTGTACTTTAATCGCAGCGTCTTGGCCTGCTGTATCTCCATCAAAGAATATATCTATAGACTCTACGCCCTGAATAGATAACATCCTTAACTTATCCTCATTAATGTTCTTTGTACCAAATGTACAAACTGCATTAGTGAGTCCTTTATCGTGCAAATTAATCATATCGAAGATACCCTCTACTAGGATAACTGCTCCCTGTATAGGCTTTACTATAGGGAATAAAGGCATCTTCGCACCCGCAGGCGAGATCATATACTTAGGCGTACCGCCTGTGGTATGACGACCATTGAATGCTACAATACGACCTGATATATCTCTGATAGGGAAGTTGATACGCCCTACAAAGTCAGTATCTGCGTGTTGAAACGCTTCGAATCTCTTGTATGTTGAGGGTTTAATATCTCGCCAGTTGCCAGTGTATGGCATAGTACTCTTGGGAAAAGACAAACCTATACTTTCAGACCTCTTATCTCTAATTTTTTTCTTAAAAAGTTCTCGTCTTTGTTGTAGTTGGTTTGCCTTTTCCCCAAAGTGCGTAAATAAGTTACCTTTAAACTCACAGGAAAAGCACTGGTAAATACCAGTAAGCTGATCTACCCTCATACTAGGGTTGCGATCAGGGTGTTCAGGATTAAGACAGCTAACTAAGAAGTCAGCGCCCTTCGGTATGAAATAAATATCTCTACGTTTTAGTAGTTCTTCAACTGTCACCGACCGATATCCTTGATGTTTTCTTTACTAATTAATTGGTAAGCACCCTTGTTATATGCGGGAGCTATTGTATATTTGGAGGCGTCTAACCATCCTGAACGATCTACTGCTGAACAGTCTGATCCTACATCTGATACAGACTTATACTCCTTAATCTCACGGCGATACGTATCAGTTACCTCTAATGCCTTGAAGTCAGGTGTATAACGACGTGTTTTGGGAAGTGCTTTACGTTTTCTACCAGAAGCGGTGTGACGTAAACTGCCGAATTGAATTGCCATAAAAAGCCTCCTCTACTTTTGAATATCTATTATACTAAAATAGAGGAGGCTTGTCAAGATTTATTTTATAGATCGTGTACGTCTTCACCGGTCTTATGGGAAGAGTCTTCTTTCTCTTGTGGCGTTAGTGCTGAGTCTGGGCCAATTTTTAAAGTCTCCCAGTCTACTGTAGACGTAAAAGAACGCATAGCGGCTGAGCGCATTTTGACACAGTTCAAGGTAATACACCCATCTTCGTGATCCCAGGTTTCTAGTGTGTATGCACCATCAGCTGCATCAAGAATACCTTTTGCAAAACGTGCTTCACCGCTAGCGTCTGTTTGGTACGGTGTGAATACGGTACAATCGTATTCTTGTGCCATTGATTTCAATGCTTTACTAACTTCTATCTGCTCCGTCCAGTCGTATTGACCACCGCGTGAAGGAACACTAGAACGCTTTACTTGGTTAATATAGTCCACAATAACGATTCCAACATTATACTGTCTAACTTTCTTATCCAGTACAGCTCGAATCTTCGAGAGCGTAAGAGAAGGATCATACTCTACGATCAACTGCTGAGTCGGGAGGAGCTCGCAGCTGTTGCGTAATTCGTGATGAAACTTATCAAAGTCTCGGTGTCCTTTATACCTAATTAAGTGCTCTTGTCCGTCCACAAAACGATTGGCCCACCAACCAGCAACAACCTCCCACTCTGTAACACTAAGATTCTTAGTACGTAAGCGTGAGAAAGGGAGTCCGGTGGCGATAGCACAGCAACGCTGTAAGATAGATCGACTATCCATCTCGATAGTGAAATAGATAGCCGACTTACCAGAATTGTAAACACTGTTAGCAATGTTTGCACATATAACTGACTTACCTGCACCCCGTTTACCACCAACCATAACCAAATCTCTAGGCGAGAATTGAATATCGTGGTCGTACTCTTCGTTGAGGCCAAGAGGTATGTACTTAGCTATATCTTCCTCAGGCTCGAACAGGTCAATATGTTGCATACTTTCCTGTGGGTCTTCCAAGTCAACTCGGCTCTCGATATCGAGAACGATTTGATGGAGGTGATCTACCGATTCTTGGGCATCTTCAAAAGCTACCGAGTTTTCGACATAATCTTCGAGTGAGTTTAGAATCTCTTTCTGAGTATATTCGTTCTTCAAATACTGAAGAAGCATATACGCATCTGCGTCGACCTGAAGGGCTTCTACAGCATACAGCTTTTCACGAGTAATTGAATCACGAATCTCAAGTTTAAGATCCTCGATCGTGGGCATTTTATGAAACTTCTCACAGTGCTTTTCAACTACGTTGTAAAGACTATGATATTCACTAGGCAAATAGCGCTTGTGAGTCTGCGTCCAGGTATCGAAATCCTGGCAGACGAGCACTTGCTTTAGTAAGGCACTAGCGATGTTCAATGAAGTTCTCCCGAAATCATATTATTTGTAAAAACAACCCCCTGGATAGCCAGAGGGTGTTTGGATGCTACTAAGGAACCTTAATAGCGAGAAAGATTAAGCAGTTGCTTTTTCTTTCTTAGCTGCGCCGTCATAGTCGGAAGCGGTGAGGCCACGACGAGTAAGCATAGTCTTAACACCACGAGCAGTTTTACCAATCGCTTCTGCAATTGCTTCAACAGTCAAAGAGCTAAGGTTGTCAAGACCAGCCAACGGATCTTCTTTAGAAGCGCCTTTGGTAGTTTCTTGACGAGGAATAGCATCGATCTCACCTGAACGCAACAGGCTCAGAGCCTTACCACGTACAGAGTTAATAGGACGACCCATTGCTTCAGCAATAGCTTCTACGAAGGCACCGTCTTGTACCATAGATACAAAAATAGCTTCTTCTTCAGAAGAGTAAGTGCGAACAGACTCTACTTTAGGAGCAGGCTTGACATGAGAAGTCAATTCCATAGACAGGATCTTACCCTGAATAGACTTAGGAGAGAATTCGCCGCCATCGAAATGGCCAGCAATCTCAGCATAAGTGTATTCGCCGCTATTGTCAGTGACAAAAGCTGCAAGAGTAGCTTCTTGTGCGTCGGTGAAAGACTTGCTTGCACCAGCAGAAGCTAATTCTACATCAAAGCCCATCTTGCGCAATTTGCTAGAGATGGATCGAGTAGAGGTTTCAAGCTGAGCAGCTGCTTCTGCAACAGTAGCTTGAGAAACGGGGCTTTCGCCACCGACAAAATCAGTTAGTTGAGCTGTACGCTCGTCATTCCACTTAGGTAGAGTTGACATATATTTATTCTCCGGTTAATAACTTTAGGTTGGTTACGATTTGAACGCCAGCATCTCTGGCCTTCTTGGTTTTTGCGGACTCAATACCGCTTTCGTTTACTAAGATTGTTACATCTTTAGTCAAACTGGACTTTACATTAAGCCCTACTGCCTCCAAAGCAGCGTGAGCTTCTGCTTTAGTTTTATAACTTACTAACTTACCTGTAATACATACAGTATTTGCTGATGCATTAGCGGGCTTGCTCTCAGTTCTTACAAACTTAAAGCTAAATGGAAGCATACTATGTTGGTAAAACTCCATCTCCAGCCAATGTAAAAGGTTGGCTGTAGACTTCTCACCGAGACCGGCTTGACGGCATATATCGTAGTCTATTTCATCTATATCAATGCAAACTTTTGATAGTTTATCCGCTGCTGTCTTCCCGATAAGAGGAATACTAAACGCAGGTAATAATACGTTTAGAGGTGCATCTGTGGAGCGTTCGATCTCTAAAAAGAGCTTATGGCCTAGTCGCTCAGAGTTTAGGCTTTCGCAGATATCCTCAAGTGTAAGCTCATAAATCTCCTCAAGAGATTGTATGTCTAACTTACGGATAGCAGCTGGGCCTAAGCCTTTGATTTTAAGACTGGTTGCAAAGTGCTCGACAATTTTAGATATCTTAGCTCCACAGTATGCGTTTCTACAATATAAGAGAAAGTTGACATCTTCTAACACCGAACTACACGAAGGGCAGTTTGTTGGGGCTTCGATTATTGACATCGTGGTTCCTCTGTAATTGAAAGTCTATTATACGTAGTTTTTAGATTATTGTCAAGTATTATTTTTTCCAAGGTAGCAATCAATCTATGCGTCTAACAACGCGAGGTATGATTTCCCCTGAACGTATAACTTCTACTTGACAGCCTATCTCGAGGTCTAACTCACGAATATATTGAATATTATGTAAGGTAGCCCTCGAAACGGTGGCATCTCCAATCAGCACAGGGCTCAAGATAGCAACGGGACTTACGACGCCGCTCTTACCTACTTGCCACTCTACTGCCTCTAGTGTTGTAACAACACCGGCTGCCTGCTCCTTAAAAGCAAATGCGCCACGAGGGTGTTTAGCAGTATGTCCTAATTCTCTGAACTTCTTGCCATTCCATAGTTTGTATACTAGACCATCCGTTGGATAGCGCGTAGAATCAAAATCTGTAACAACATTAAGCCCACAGTTCTGTAACCAGTTCATCTCTTCTCGGTAGTTGTCATAAAGACTGCTACTGTCATAAGCGACAAATACTAAGGGGCGAGCCTTAAACTCTTCAAGACCCGAAAGCCCTTTAAGTCCAAGCGACCCCGAAGCGAAGTTACGAGAGTTAGGAACACTGCTTGGAGCAACTACCTCACCAGTGATTTGAACAACACCTGAGTACTTAATAGTATTAGGTACTAGCTGTTGCATCTTATCTGTGATGTCCCTACCATGAATGCCGTCACCTCTGGTTAAACCCAGCTGTAGTTCGCCATCTATGTATAGAATAGATACTGCTGCTCCATCTAACTTAGGGGTACAAGTACACTCTAACACGTTTAGAGGAGCTTTGGCCATATCAAAACACTTCTGCAACGAATACATTTGGTATGTATGTGGCACTGCATCAGTAACCTCATACCCAACTGTCGTGTAGTTGTGTTTCTCTGCTAGAAGATCGAACTCCGCATCTGAAAGAAGTGGAGTGCCTTCGTAATATAACTTACTTGCTCTGTCTAAAAATGCTCGCATATTGTTTTCCTAAATAAGAAAAGATATTATACGTACTTTAACCAAGATTGTCAACAACTATTTATAGATCTCGTCAATTAAATCCATAAAGTTATCTTCTATCAAGGTCTTTGATTCCGCTAGGGAAAGTATCTCTGTAAGCCCTGCAAAAAGCTCGCGTGAGTTACTCAAGTCTAACGGCATTGCTACTCCTTCAGGGGTGGGTTTCCACTCTTCATCAAAGTCCATATAGTACTTGCGTAAATGCAAATACTCAATGCCTCTAAATGTATTAATGGTTAGTCTAACCTGAACTTCCTTGACTGTATCATAATGTATTACACGGGAATAGGCTTCTGGAGCCTCGTGCAAATCCATTACCGTCTTCCTTCATTCTTTAGAATAGAGGAGAGAGGTACTACACTAGATACATTTGCTGGACGCAACAACCGATAAGAGTCAGTATCCCAGCAGAAAAACAGAAGATTATCATCTGTCTCTTTTGCTCGGTTCTTTTTCCCTTGGATGTATGGAGTAGAAAAGTCTAAAGTACAAACATTGTATTTCAACTTCTTGGAATGCTCACTTCTATAAGTGATAATAGCATCCCCGTAGTCGTGCACTAGCCGTGCCAGCTCTTGCTTATTCACTATAGTTTTCCTTTTGTAGTAGTTAGCAATCATTATTACTAGTTACATACTTAAAGGTGGATTATAGGAGATGCAAAAAAGCCCCACTAGACGAGTCTAGCAGGGCGATAGTTACTATTAACCTTCGTTAGAAAGTAGGGTAGTAAAATACTGTGCGGCTTTGCCAGTCAACTTAGAGATAATCTCTTCATCAACAGCTTTACCTGCATCAGTGATAGCGGCAATGAGAGCTTCTTGAGCAGCTACTTTAGAGACACGAGTGCCACCAGTAGATCCGCCAGTAGAAGCAGCTTTTGCTGCGGGGGTCTTTTTAACGTAGACGCCAGCCTTAGTTAAAATCATGCGAACACCGTTTGGTGATTCGTCGAGTTCATCGGCAATGTCTTTTACGATCTCCATAGAGTTTTCTGGAGTTGGTTCTGCTGCTTCGTACATTGATACTGCTTGTGCTTTTTTGTCGTCGTCCCAAGCCACTTTTCGGCTCCTTTTGTTAGGGTTTTTGTTTCCTGGGCAATCGCCCAGAGTTTTTAGTTGTTGAGTATAGAACCGGTCTGAGATGGTTATTCTCCTAAATTTGAAAAACTATTATACGGGAAAAATCACCATGTTGTCAAGAATTATTTTTTACAACCTCTCGAGATTTACTCCGTACTTCTTCAAGTGTTCGAGCTTGCCTAATTCACAAGCTGGAATATATGCACTAAAGCCTCCAGACTGCACGTTAGAGAAGAAAGTATCTTCGCTGTCTACCTTCTGCAAAACATATACTGCATAGCAAGGGCCGCCATACTTGGCTTCATAGTCTATCGTGCTCAACCCTGCTTTGCTGTTTTGATACTCAGTAGTGAGGCGATTCTTGACAACGACAGTACTGTGGTAGGCTGCTGACCATGCAATCTCTCCATCTGAGAAATCTTCAGCCACACACTCATCTGGGAAGTAAAGACCTTCTAGTCTTTCTTCTTTACTTGCTGGTCTTGATGGTACTCCAACTCTTTCAAGAAGTGCTCTAACGAACCCGGCGGAACGAAAAAGACGCTTGCTAATATCCGTGACAGTGTCTCCTTGGAGGAAACTTGTGCACGCTTCAGAGATCTCTGCATCAGACGCTGGACGGCCTCGTAGAGCTGCTTTACGCTTTTTGGTATATGCTTTTTGCTCATTATAATCTTCTATAATTTTACTTAGCCTAGTGGTGTTGTAGGCAATGTTTAAAAGGTCACACGCTTCCTTCTTAGTTATCGCTTTTTTGGTATTGGAGCCACTTTGGGTTGAACTGTCCGGGTTTAAAAGAGCTATCACCTTCTCGATATTCTTGCTCGTCAGGTTCTCGTAGTCCTTCTTCTTCACTCTTGCCATTCTCTAACTCCAATTCTAATTTAAACATTAAACAGCAGATAGCGTGTGCTAAATGCGAACAATTTGTCTCTGGGTCTTTTAATTCTCCGTCCAGATGAGAGAATATGTGCCGAAGTGCACCGCCGCTGTATCTGTTCTGAGCGTCTGCTAAATATCTCCAGTTTTCTTCATCATACTTAGCCGCACCAAAGGTCAGTACTTTAGCCACTTCCACTGTAGCTTTTGGAGGTAGTAGATACATCTTTGGTTTTTCACTATCGAACTTTCTACCTAAGTCCTTTAGTAACCCCGCAGCGGAATCAGTCATGAACGGAGTCCTTAATCATCGGAAAGATACTATTGATTTCATAGGCACACATTCTAGCAATATCCATGTGCTCTTTCTGTGTTCCGGGGGTGGTACGAACATCAATGTAGTGCATCCATGAACGGACTGTTCCGTTCATATACATACGAGTCTTAGTGAGACCCTCTGGCAGCACGGAACGGGCTTGCTCTTTCGCAATACCATTGTCAAGTGCCCAGTTGTATGCGCCTTCTGCGGCAGCTATAACTTTCTTCTGCTGCTGTATCCAGTGCTGCTCGACCAGCTCATCACTGCTCTCTATACTATTCTGGCGATTGACAGGATCTTGCATACGACCTTCGCGAAGCTCAAAAGGGTAGCCCATTGCGGAAGGATCAGCATAGCGTTGGCTAAACTCTTGAAAAGAAAAGCTACGGTGACGCAGGATCTGCTTTGCAATGTCTCGGGTAGTATTAATCTCTAGGCAGATAGATGCCATCTCAAACGGAGACCAGTGCTTATGCTTTACTAAGTAGCGCACTAGCTTCTCTGAAGTCTCTGTGTTATGTTGATTGCTAGGATTTGATACTCTAGCCATCATTGCAATGTCCTCGATCATATTTGAGGAAGAGCTTGAAATAAGTTTTACTTGTGTCATTTTATTGTCCTGAAATTCTGTTGTCATAGTCGGCTAGTTCTTCGTCCCACCAGTGCGGCTTGTCTCTGTGTTTCCACGCAGCGAACGTAGCTTTGTCGAGCATATAGAAATTACGATAAGACTGTATAGGATCGTCATCGTCTTTTAACTCCTCTGTCATTGCCAGGGCAAACTGAGTGAAGCCGTGGTCTGCCATATGTTTTGGTTCTGGCAAGGCATAAAGCATTGCAAGACTTTTGTGGTCACTACCATAACGATAGTGTGCTTCGCTGCCGAGAGCAAAGGCGTAGCAATTTGTCCAGTAGTAGTTCTCTAAAGAGGAACGTACCCAGACGCAAGAGGGGTGATTCTGCATAGTGGGTAAGTACGGGAAAGGTCTCTCCTCCATAGGAAAGTCTTTCCAGTACTTACGGGTGGTCTGAAGAACAGCGTTCTCTTCCTTAGTGATAGGACGAGGCACAAAACCGAATAGATGATCTATCCAGAGGTTTGTGTTGATAAGCTGTGCGGCTTCGAGTATCATCTTGTTGACGTGTTTATCAACATGATACTCTGCGCACTTATCGAGGTCTTCGTCTAAATAAAATAAATTGATGGTTCTCTCCTAAAGTTGAATATGTATTATACGCAATTTTAAGCTATCAGTCAAGAACTAATTCAAAGTATCCTGGGCTTAATACTGGTGTATCATTGAGTTGGTCTAAGTAGCCCTCTATTAGAAGATCGAACTCTGCCTCCCATTCGCAGATATTTGGATAGTGAAGAGCTGCTCCCCACTTTAACCCTACACCAACATTCTGAGCTGCGTACTTCATGGTCGTGGCCAACTCTTCGTAAACTCGTGTACAAGTTTGGGGAACTCCATCAACATAAGCTAACAGAGATACTGCTAGTCCATACTGATGCATCGAGGAGTGAGACCCCGTGGCGCCTTTGGCAAAGAACTTCTCTTGTCTTTCACGACTTCTGAAACCCTCTACTACTTCGAACTCTAGCTCACCTATCTCTCTAGCCTGATTGATTACTTCTATAAGCTGGGTGTTTACTTTATCTGGATACATATTATTTCTCTCTGCTGACTTTCTGTACTTTCTCTACGGTACGCATAGCACCGAGACCTAACATACCCATCAATACGGGCATCATTTGTGTTGTATCTATCATCGGAATAGTAATGGCTGACTCTGCAATAGCTAATCCGAAGTTTGACATCGGTATTAGTATAAAATTAGAAAGAAATCCAACCCCGCACACCCAACCGATAAAAGGTCTCCATCCTGCTACAAACAAGGATTTATGCGCTGCTTCGGCTTTATTTACCTCTAACTGTCCTTTTGCAAGCTCTTGTGCGTGCTTCTCAGCCATCGTACTGATGTCGTGTGCTAACTGGTTCTTTACATCTTTGTCTTCGATAAACTTATCTAACAAGCCTGTAACAGGCCCCGCTAGTGCGCTAATCACATTTAACATTGTCTAGCCTTGTCATCAACCGCTCAGCGCGATTGCCTACCTGGTGGTACCAAAGAGAGTCTCTCCCTTCTGTAGCAGCAAGTTTCCAGCATCGGGAATCCAATGCTTTTTTCATATTCTTAAACTTACTAAGTCGAGGACGACCAAGATTAAACATCATATTGACTGCTATCTCTTGGACTTCCTCTGGGTAGGTTTCCCACATGGAATAGAGAACCCTGCACTCACTAACAGCAGTGTCTAAATCTGCTTGGAATGCCTCTGTGACCCTCTCTTCAGATACTGAAGTACCTACTTCGCAGCCATACTCTGGGTCTGTCTTTTTGATTAAGTGCCCGATGCCAAAAGTGGCGTAGCCTAAATGATCCAGATAAACTGCATTCACTACTCCTTCGTCTACTGCTAATTGTGCTTGTACTGATTCTCTATTCATGTAATATTCCTTATACTGTGCTGGCGTAAATCGTTAAAAACGGCAAGGCTAAACAACTGATCGCTGTAACCACGTTGCAAAACAAGCACGCGGCCTTATCTTGGTCTTTCACTTCTCTTTCTCCATATATCTTGGGCCTAAGACCCGAGTATAGTCCACTTAGAGGCGGGACTAAATAACCTTACGCTTTACTAGCTCGTTACGGATCTTCTGCTTGATAGGCCCACGAGTGTTTCGATCGTCTAATGCTTTCTCCAACTCAGGAGTACTAATAGTGTGCATATACGAATGAACCATACCTACTTTACGGCGGTTTGCTCCAATCTTTGCTACTGATTCTTTAAACTTTACTGGCATTTTTGTTTCTCCCGGTTGTATTCTAGTTTGAGTGTTTCTGCTGTTCTGTTTACTAAGTCCAGGTTTCGACTTACTAAATATATAATATTATTGTCGTGGAGC
>Ga0208643_1000530_pt1 | contig 25089 bp, 33 predicted proteins | sample VirMetDEL_Nov_12_FD_184516 | JGI IMG/M metagenome (GOLD analysis project Ga0208643, IMG submission 184516) | Aqueous microbial communities from the Delaware River and Bay under freshwater to marine salinity gradient to study organic matter... | ecosystem: Environmental > Aquatic > Marine >... | reverse complement strand
AGACACTCGATATTAATACTAATACGATTAGTGCTATATCACCAGCACAGTCTGTAAAACTAACGACCGATTTGGATTTGGATGGAAATAATATTATTGGATTAACTACTCTTAACGGTATACAAGCATCGGGTGGTGTATATTCAAATACAGGTGGTTTTAACTTTTCAGGAGCGACACCAACGACTAACTTATTAACTTTTGGAACAAGTTATGGGTCAACAGATATAGATAGCGATGTATTTAAAGCTGGTGATATTTATACTCTTAAAATTGGTGGACAATTAACATGTGATAATAACGATATTTTTAATATAGCAATAGTTAGTAATTTTGGTTTAGGTTCAGAGTGTGTATTTTCAAACTTTTCTGTATCAATCGATGGAGCTAAACTAAACGACTTTTGGGAAATAGAGATAGATTTTTCTGTTCGTAATATTGGAATTGCAGGTGTTGCATCTATAACTACAAACGGAGATTTTACCTATTTTAATAGTACAAACGTTAAAAAAGGATATGGTATTTCTGGAATACAAAATACAACTTTTGATACTACAATAAACAATAATTTAGCTATTACTTATTCTACTACCGAAACTAGTATTACTAATTTTCAAATTGATCAAGCAAGTTTGATGAAATTTTTCTAAATTAAAAAAAAAATAAATATAAAATTTTGTTTAAAAAAAAATTAAAAAAAAATTAATATGTTTAGTATAATAAAAATATGTCTAATTCAAATCTTGTACGCGTTTTAGAACCAAGAGCGGATGTTAAAGCGGATTTTGACCAGAACCACGTTGTTCTTGGCGGAGCGCAGAGAGTTACTCAAACTATTAACGTTGCTGATAGCAGTCAATTGCTTCCTTCTGCACCTGTAACTGCTATGTGGAGTATCAACCCCCCTAGTAATCAAACTATTGTTGACCGTTTTATGCGTGTCAGAGGATATCTTGAATTCGAATCTGATGCTGCTTTCGAAATTGGAACTAACGATGCTCCCAGGGCGTTCCCTTTAAATTCTATGGTCGATGTGACTACTCTTCAGATTAACGGTGAATCTATTTCGGATAACACCTCTGATAAACTTGCTGCTATGCTTTCCTATGGTAATAACTATGTTGATCGACGTCGTTCATGGTCTACCACTCCTTGTATGCCTGATAACTTTCAGAAATACTCTGATTGGCAACCACATGGAACTGGTAAATCTCCTCTTGCCTTTTACGGTGAAATTAACTCTGAAGACCCCCGAGGTGGATATGCTTATGAGGTTATTTCTCCTACCAAAATCCGTATGGTTGTAACCGAACCTGTTTTCCTTTCTCCTTTGTTTTCTGGTCTTGGAGCACAACAGGAAGGTATGGTTAACGTTAACCAAATCAATCTTAACCTTCGTTTCAAATCTGATACGTCTCTTGGATGGTCTCACTCTGACCTTGGTCAGGCAGTTACTACTGTTACTTGTAAATTTTACCAAGCACCTGAACTTCTTGTAACTTACTTGACCCCTGATAGTCTTCAGGCAATCCCTGATGTTCAAGTTCTTCCTTATGTTAAACCTCAGGAATATATTAAAGCAGTCGCTCCCCTACCTGCTGGCAGTACCACGCAGATTTTCTCTGATTCTATTCGTCTTTCTCAAATTCCTAGACGTGTTTATCTTTTTGTTCGTCATGACCAACAGTCTTCTGGATTTGCTCAAGCGGATGCCTTTATGGGTATTGAATCCATGAGTGTTAACTGGAACAACGAATCTGGTCTCTTGAGTTCTGCTACTAAAGAAGATTTGTTTGAAATCTCTCGCCGAAACGGATGTGACCTTACATGGCAGATGTGGTCTAAATACCGTGGTTCTGTTATGTGTATTGAATTTGGAAAAGATATTGGTCTCCCTGATTCTCTTGCTCCTGGATGCCAGGGTTCTTACACTCTCCAAGTTAATATGACTGTTAAAAATCTTTCTGAAAGTTCTTTCTCTGGTCAGTTCTACATGGTAACTATGAACGAGGGAACTTTTAGCGTCGCTCAGAATTCTGCACGTAGTTCAATCGGAAACTTGACTCCTGAGTTGGTTCTTTCTGCTCGTGATGCCCCTCATATTCCTCACTTTGCTTATGAACAATTGCAAGGAGGTAGCTTCTGGTCCGGATTAAAGAACGTATTTGGAACTATCGCTCGCGGTGCTAGTTCTTTAGCTGGTCCTATTGGCGCTGCGTTCGGACATCCTGAAATTGGCGCTGCAGTTTCTGGATTGGCTGGTCCTTTGGCAAGTGCGTTGGGCAAAGGAAGAAGTGTCGGAGGTTCTAGATTGGTTGGAGGAAGCATGCGTCGTCGTTAATAAAACCTATATAATAAATAATAAAAAGATATAAGAAGGTATATTATGCCTCAAAAATATAAAAAAAATAAAAATTGATATTATATATTTAAAAATTGACAATATATAATCAAAGAATTTCTACACTAAAACTTTTATAATAGATATATTATAAAAAAAGAATAAATATAAAAAATCTTTGTATATTATAAAAGTATGTCACTATTAAAAGCAAATTTAAAACAGCAATATACAGACGAACAAATTAAACGGTCTGGAAGACCTCAACTAACTAATCCCATACAACAACCTCAAGAATTACCTGAACCGTCACAAAAAGGTTTTGAAGAAGTAAAATCAGAACAAGGTGTTGTAAAAGTTGTACTAGAAAGACCCCAACAATCAGATAATTCTAGTGTCTATTACAATCTACAATTAGAAAACACTGAATACACTACTGGAATACCAATTATTGCCAAATTTGATGTTAATCGTGTTGATGAAGTATTGCCTAGAGCAGGTGATTATAGAGTAACTGTAGCACGTTTCCAATTACCAGCAAATATCCCTTTATTTATTTTCCCTGCAGAAGATAGATACAAATACTTCTTAGAACTAACTGATAGAACTAACCCTGATCCGAATAATTGGGTATCTGTAAAGGATTATATAAAATTAGTAGACGACTGTACTACTTGTTTCTATCCAAGGGGTATTTATGGAGTTCAGAATTTTCTCAAATTAATCAACGACACATATCTTCAATTATACAATCAGATGAAATTAATTAATCCGTCTTATGCACCAAAATACTCACCAACTTTTTCTTTTGATGCGGCAACAGAATTATTTACCTTATGGGCAGAAGAATCATATCTTATTAAAGAATATCAGATACGTGCTAACGATGTCTTATTTAACCAATTTTTCCCTGGATTTTATTCTAGAGCAGAATTTGGGGGAGGAGCATCTTCAATTGATGATACAGCACTTATTTTCGTAATTGAAGATACTTTTACTAATAGGTCTGTCATGTTTGAAGATACACCTAACCCTCTAGTATTTTATAAATCAGTTACAGAATTTAGTTGTTTACCCCTATGGAATCAACTTGAAAAAATCTTATTAGAAACAGATAGTCTACCTGTATATGCTGAAATTGTTGGAACTCAACAGGACAAAACAAAAGCAGTGTTACTAGATTTTGAACCACCAAACGATGTCGCCAATCGTCAATTCTATAGTTATACCCCTTCAATATATCGATGGATTGATTTGAAAGGAAACGAACCACTAACAAGGGTTGATTTGAAAATATTTATTGAATATAAAGGAGGTTACAAATTTCCTTTGTATTTACTAGTAGATGAATTGGCAAGTATTAAATTACTTTTTACACAAAAAAATACAGAATACCAATAAAAAAAAAGAATAAATATAAATTATCTTTATAAAGATAAATAAACATGACGAAAAGTAATAATCAATCTCGTGACGATATTCACCAAATAATTAAAAAAGCAAGACCTAATTTGTCTAATTCATCGATCAAGACGTATATATCATCCCTTTATCACCTCTATAAGAAATCTAATAGTAAAGGGTCTTTTGAATCGCTTGATTTCTTAAAGGATTTCAAGGAGATAAGTAAAATAATATCTAGTTTGGAAAAGGAAACGACCAAAAAGGGTAGACTGACTGCTGTTGTTGTTGGGTTAAAGTCTTTACCTAAAAACGATGAACGAGATAAGTTAATTGAAAAATATTCAGACTTGATGGAAAAAGTTGCTGAAAAATATATGTCTTGGGTTAAGACACAGCAGAAGTCTGATACACAAGAGAAAAACTGGGTTGAAGTCGAAGAATTAGATAAAGTAGTTAATAGATTATTTTCAAGAATTGAAGAACGTGAAATTAGGACAAAAAATAACCTATCAAAAAAGGATTATAATTTACTACAAGAATATGTTGTATTGAGGTTATACGATAGTTTTCCAGTCAGAAACGACCTGGCAAATATGACTGTTATATCATCTGAAGACTATGATAAATTGAAGGAGAAAGGTACTAAAAATTACCTTGTAATAAACGGTAAATATAAGATTGTTTTAAGTAAATACAAGAACTCTAAATTTCTAGGAACAAAAGAGTACTTTATTGATTCTAAATTAAAGAAGATTCTTAAACTCTGGTTTACACATAATAAGTCTGGTTTTGTCCTAACCAAACAGGATAGAGATAGAGAACTAGGGAGTAACGGTTTAACCAAACTCATGAATAAAATCTTTCAAAGAGAATTAGGAAAAAATATATCGACTTCACTATTGAGGCATATAAGAGCAACAAAAGACTTGGAGGGAGAACCTTCTATTTTAGAGGCAGAAAAAGCAGAAGAAGAAGTTAAAAATAAATATCTTCATAGTTCTGATATGCATAATAAATACCGAAAAATAGATTAACTTCATAAAACAAACAAAAAATATTTTATATTATTATATTATAAAATACTATGTCTATCAATCATCTATGTAATCCTAACATAGAACCTAAATTAGATTTATATGTAAATTCAGTAACATCAGAAACCCCAATAGATGGTGGTTCTACCAGTTATTGGGAAAATAACGGAAACGTATATCAAAATCCTTCCAATTTATTGATTACGAAATACGGTACTTTAGAAGTAACAGAATACAGATCTCAAAGTCTTGTAAGGATTAGAGGTTCAGGTCTAATAAGGACTTTTAATTTAGTAAACGGAAGTACTACTGAATTTGGAATTAATACTACATCACTTGGATATAAGACTGTAGATGCCGATTATGTGTATGTTGATATACAAAATAAAACTCCTGCTTTTCAAGGGGGAAAAAACGTATCTAGTAAACTATATCACCGAGAAACTCTTTTTTACAACCAACAGGATGGACTTAGATTTATCTTTGAATTACCAGTTATTGATGATAGGGGTGTTTACAACGATTTGTCAGCCGTATTCAATTTTGATGTGATTATTAAAACAATTTTTTAAAAATATTTAGTATAATAAAAAAATACTATGTCAATAAACCATCTTGTTAATCCTAATATTAACCCAAAACTTGACATATATGCCAATAGTATAACATCTACTGTACCAATTGTATCAACACAATCATCGTTTTTAGCTTCAAATCCAGTCTATTCAACTTTTAAACCAGATGGAGCTATCGTCAAATCAGGAGATACAGAAATTGAATATCGTAAACAAATTATGAATATCGACGGTGTTTCTACTACTGTTGTATATTATAAGGAATCAGGTCATGTTTCGTTAGATATACAAATTGGTGCTCCTGATTTACCTAGTTTTAGACTTATATCGTCACAATTACCAGATTTAGACAATCCTGGTGATAAACTACCTTTGTGTACTTCAACAACAGACATATTATACAGTAAACTAGAGATAAAACCAGTTCAACCTATATCTACAGCTAGTGGTCCTTCGTCTGTGTTTATGACTACTGACGAAGCTTATGTTCCAGTTACAGATTTAATTGTAATCAACGTTGATGATTTTCAAGTCGAAAGTAATTTTGGGGGATATAACACACCTGCTAGATATTTTGTAGAATTAGTTTGGAAATATTAAAACTATAATTAAAATTTTTATATGTTGATATAATATAAAAATACTATGTCGATAAACCATCTAGTTAATCCTAATATTAACCCAAAACTTGACATATATGTTAAAAGTCTTACTTTGACTGTACCACCAGAATCGAGTTCTGAAGTAATTGAATTTGATAACACGATATTTTCACCAGAAGGTTTTATTACAGTCACTTCTGATAACCAAGCGGTTGCTGAAATAAAATCTTGTAAATACGATACAGGCAGTAGTATTGTTGATAAGACACTTGTAACTATGAACTTTTCAGGAACTGTTGATATTCTAAATCTGCCTACTGGTTCAACAAATACTCTTAGAGTTATTATTGAATTGGCTACTGGAATACCCTTCCCTGTAAGTTTCTCATCTTTATTGGGATATATTAGCACAACAGCTGGTTCTATTCCTTCTGGTAGTGTATTATGTCAGAAAATACCAATTGAAAAGGTCCAATTAGTACCTGGTTTTCCAAATCAGTTTGACATCGTGTTGGCAGCACCACAAGTAGCTGATGACCTTAACAGTTACACTGCTAGTGACCAACCCTATAGTATCAAAGTTTCGTATGTTACTTCTTAAAAAAATATAGATTTTAAATTTATATTTATGAAAATAAAATATCTTGTATTATAATAAAAGATGTCTACAGAAATTAAAACAGACTACTTCCAAAAACCAGATCAAGATGTTGAAGATATGTTATCAAACGATTTAGATTCCCTATCAGTAGTACCTAAATTAGAAAGGTCTGAATATCATCACCCTATTCCAGAAGATTTTTCAGACGATGAAATTAAGTCTTTGGATGACGGTGATGACCACCCTAGGAATATGTTATTAAGGGAACTTGAAGGTATGTATGACTCTATGTCACACCTTGATTTAAATATTGTTAAAAAATTTTTTAGGTCGGAAAAGATGAAAGATACGGTTAAAAAATTACACCGTGATTTTGAGGAGGATTTTGTAGGAATTCCTAAAGACGATGAAGTATATATCAGGGTTGTAGAAATCCTAGCATATATTGGTATTCCAGTATCAACAGCATCTCATGATGATTTAGAAAGTAATTAAACGATAAATATAAATTTTAAACTATTGTTAGGTTTAAAATTATTTAAGATGAAACAAGTCAAGATGATGTATGAAGTAGTAATCTTTCCTTTCATCACGACCTCTATCAGTCCTACCTGAAACTCTGATGTTTTTTGAGTTAAAGTTCTTTTCTGTAAATTCATATATATATGGAGCATCTATCAAATCAAACACTAAAAAAATTTTATAACCGTTATTAATATGCTCTAGTGCCTTTGCTATCTTATTAGCACCAAGCATGACACACTCATAGTAACCTTTTACACAGTTAATAGTCTTGATTTCTACATAGATATTCTTTTTATGGTCTACAAAATCAAAAGGGTTATACTTATCCAATTTAGCAAGATTAATCCCTAAGTAAGATTCAATTCTAGGTTTAAGTCTTGCTTCAGATTCATCTCCAGTTTTAACATCGGCGTTGATCAATTCTTTGTTAATCATGATTATTTTATTATACCCAAGATAATAAAATTAAAAAAAAATAAATATAAATTAGAACTTATATAAATTATAAAAGAATAAATATAACAATTCCTTATATTATATATCTTATTATCTATATAATTCTTATTTAGATAAGTTCCAAGGTGTATTAACTCTTATTTTACGCACTTATAAATTTACTTCTGCTTTATTCTCTTTCTGGAGGGTTATATAAGGTCTTTTTTAGATAAATTCCTTATTAGATATGTGTAAAAAAACTAAAAACAGGTATAAATACTATTAGTTGATAAATAAAATTGATTTATTAAAATTAGAATAAATATAATTATCAAATATGACGTCAATTCATAATACAAAAAAATATACTTATCTTCAATACAAGATGTTGAAGTTGAAACAAAATATAACAGGTACAAAAATACAAAGGAAATTTGATGGCAGACTTTTGATTGATGTGTATAACGAAGAAAGAGCAATTTGGAATCGTGACGGTATTACTATTAATTCACCAACGTCTGACAAGTATAAATATTACATGAATCGTTACAAACAATATGTTGATTGTAAAGACCCTATATCTATTATGAGATACAGGTCTGGTTTTCATGTTTTGCGTAGTGTAATTTAAATATCTCTTATATATAAAAGAGATATGCCAGATTTTAAAATTTCTACACGTAAGAATAAAAAGTATATGGTAATCACATCAAAAGGTAATACTATTCACTTCGGCGACAAAAGATATAGTCAGTACAAAGATTCAATAGGTAAATATTCTAGTCTAAATCATGGAGATAAAAAAAGGCGTGATAGATATTTGAAACGTGCAAAAGGTATACGAGATAAAGAAGGTAACTTAACTTGGAAAAATAAAGAAAGTCCAAACTATTATTCTATCAAGTATCTTTGGACTTAATAGGTGGTAATAATATACAAGATGACCTTTGAATAGTTTCGTATTGATATATAAGGTCTTCTGTACTAGAATTCATGCTTGGAATATACACATCAGATTTTGATATAGAACATCCCATATTTTTTATTATAATACAAATAATAAAAAAATTTAAACTAAACTACCTCTACTTGGTGGTGGTGGTTTTCTAGTACCCTTTTCTAAATTACGAATAATTTCAATCTCTTCGTTTTCTCTTTGTAATCTTCTTAGAGTATTAACTCTTTGATTAGCACGACGTTCTCTATAACAGCATATAATACAGTCTTTGAATATACACAAACAACATAACAAAATTAGTATAATAAAAGATGCTGTGACTTCTGTAGGCAAACTTTCTATAAATACAACAACTGAGTCAGACATATTTATTTATAGAAAGTTTATAATATTTTATCTATATTATCAGGAAGTTTTTTAAATACAAAATTACTTATTGGATTTATACTATTTAATAAAGGTACAATAAAATTGTTATAATAGTCAAGCATAGATATATACGTCTTATGTATATATTCAATATCGTAATACTTTTGTCTTTTAAAAGAATAAACTGATCTACTTTTTAAAACACTGTTTTCTCCCCCTATAACAACCTTATATTTTTCTAGAATTATATTGTAAAAAAATATACCTATCTTATTTTGTAAACAAAATAATTGAGGTTTATCTTTTAAAGCATATAGTTTTAGAAATTTATCCCTTGAAGTCTGGGGAAAATTATGAGGTACGTAATTACTCATATACTCTCTGTATAACCTTTTTATATGATTAGGGTCATCTAATTTATTCATATTTATAATTAAATTTTATTGTTTTAAATCAAAAATTTAAAATTGATTTAAAGAATATTATCATATAATATATAATAAAGATGTCAACTAAAACAACTGAAAACAAAATTATTGAAACACCTGTTAAAAGGGGTCGTGGAAGACCTAAAAAACTTCATACAGAACAAGACAAAATTTTAGCGAATCGTGCAGGTTTCAAAAAGTATATGGACAACGCTGAAAATAAGGCACTTCAACGTGCAAGATACGCAGCGTGGTTTACTAAAAATAAAGAGGCAATATACGCTCGTAGAAAAGCGAAGAGAGATGACAAGGCAGAAAAACAACGATTGGATATATTAGGGGAAATCCGGAAAGAAATCGCACACAACTAAAGATATAGTATATTTTAAAATAAAATCGCATTTTAAAATAATTATTTAAAAATAAAATTGAATTTTAAAATATACTATTTAAAGAAATATCAACTAATATAAAAGATGACAACTAAAACAGAAATTAAAACAGACATTATGAGTGTAAAAGACTATATGACTGAGGTTAATAGCATACTACTAAATAATACACCTTTGTATAAAGATATTATCGGCATTATCACAGACTTTTTATCCCCTATTAAGCAAACCTTTCAAGTAGGGGATAAAATTGATGATCGATATACTAAAGGCACTATTACAAAGGTATTAAAAACTAAAATCTACATTAACGATGACGGATACAAACCGATCAAATATGACAAAGACGGTAATCAATACTATACCAATCATTATTACGAAGAGTATTGGGGTAATTGTAAGCAAGTAAAGAAATATGTAAAGGTATATCCAAATATGAGATTTGATAACGAAAAAGAAAAAGATGACGAGAATAAGGAGTTTAAAGCAGGTAATTTTATTGTATGGAGTAGTACTTATGGGGGAGTATGCGAAATTAAATCTGTTAATAAGAAGAGTATTACCATTATCTGTAAAAGAGGATATGTTGAAACATTAACCATCAATAAATACTATGAAAAAGATGGAACGGCATATGTATCAAGATACGATAATGCGATTAATAAAGCAGGCAAACACATAAGAAAAATTAAACGAATATATCCAAAAGATACTAAGTAAATAATTAATAGATTTTTAAAATTATATAATTTTTAAAAATTTAATTATGACTTAAAGAAATATCAACTAAAATAAATTATGAACAAAATTACAAATAAAAATCTTGTGGTTAATAAAAAAGAGATGAAGCAAGAATTTTATCTACAACATGAAGCATACAAAAAGGGGAAAGAATTAGGACACGAATTCTATGTTGCTAAAGACACTAAAACAGGGGGTAAAGTAGTCTCATCGTTTAAAACAATCGATGATTTCTTAGAATACTTTGACAGACAAAAGACAAAGAACTTTTATGAGAAATTAAGACACGAAGAAAGACTAGAATACTATGATATAGATGGAAAGGTTGGAGAACATGATTATTGGGAAAATAATAAAGAGACAATATTAGACGATTTCTTTAAGGCAAGAAAAAACTGGATTCAAAATACAAATTATAACAACAAAATAATTGATCCAGAAAAAGATATCTTTTTATTAGAATCAAGAAATTTAAATAAAAAGAAAAGTTTTCATATAATTATTCGTAACGGATTTGTTTTTAGAAATATATCTGAACAGAAAGAATTCATGTCATCTTTTCATAAATATTTAAAAGACCTTGATACAGGTTTAATTATTGATTTAGCACCTTATTCAAATAACCAAGTATTTAGAACTATTGGAAGTTCTAAAATAGAGGCACATGATAGGGTATTAATTAGAAGTGATTATAATCAAAATTCCTTAAAGTGTGATAGAAGACTATTCTATATCAGTTATTTAGACCCTGAAATTAACGATTTTTGTATTAAACAAGGTGTAAATTTAAACACATCTTCAAAAGAAGGAATACGAAAATATTGTTTAAATTTTGTTAAGGGAGCAAAAGTAAAAGCAGAAAAAATATCTGTTCCTAAAGATAGAGAGCAAAATTTTAGTGAAAACGATTTAATTATGATGTTCGATAATTTAAGTAAAAAACGATGGGATGATAGAGGGGTCTGTATCAGTCTTATTTGGTTAGGTATTAAATACGGATTAACAGAAGACGATATTCACTTATTTTGTAAAAAGTCAGAGAAATATTCTGAGAAGTGGGTAGATAGTGTAATTAATCAATATGAAGACGATAAACTGAAATCTACTATAGGAACAGTTAAATACTTCTTAAGAGAAGATATTGATAAAGAAACTTATGATAAAGTTGTACCTAAAGATAAGACATATAGTGATATTATTAGTTTGCCAAAAAAAGATAGAACCAAAGATGATAAAAAATATTTAGAACAAGTATTACATAAGATTAATAAACGAAATATATCACTGTTAACAGACACTGATGGATTTATTGAGAGAAAAGATGATAAATTTGTTAAAGTTGATGATATAAACAACGGCAAAATTGTTGTTGTTAAGGCAGGATTAGGTAAAGGTAAAACAACAGCAACAGTTAATCATATTAATAGTTTTAGTTATGATTGTATTATTATATTAACACCACGAAGAACTTATGCTAAATCTACTTTATCAAGAGTTAAAAAAGAAATTAAACTACCAGATAGTGAAGAATTTGTTTTATACTCTGATGTTAAGGGTAGTATCAAGTCTAAATATATTATTATTCAAGTAGAATCTTTGTGTAGGTTTAAACATGAGTTTCAAAAGGAAAATACACTTGTTATTTTAGATGAAGTAGAATCTTTATTATATCAGATGACGTCACATAAGACACACGGAGCAAATCATGTGGAAAATTTAGAGATGTTTGAAACACTTATTAAGTATAGTAGCAAAGTCTTATGTATGGATGCTTTTATTAGTAACAAGACCTTAAAAGTTCTTAAAGATATTGATTGTAAATACAAGTATTTTAACTATACTAAACAGTTGGAAAAAAGAACTGCTATAAATCTACCCAAAAAGAATATGCTTAAAAATAAATTAATCAAGGACTTATCAGAAGGGAAAAAGTGTTATTTCTTTTGTTCTAGTAGAAAACAACTAACAGATTATTTCTTAACAGATATCAAGGCAGAATTTCCTGATAAAAAGATAATTGAATATCACTCTAAAAAAGTTAGTCTTGATTTAACTACTATTAACGATCAGTGGAAAGAAGCAGACTTGATCGTTTGTACTTGTACTATCACAGTTGGATGTAATTTTGACCTAGAAGATGTATTCAATAGTATTTATGTATATGCAAGTGCATGTTCTAGAAATCTGGTTCGTGATATTTTCCAATCTTGTTACAGAGTTAGACATATTATCGATAAGAAACTATATTTTTGTCTTGATACTAGACATAACGGTATGAATTTACCAACAAATATAGATGAAATTACTAAAACAATAAGTGACAAGGTTTCTTTTCACAAATCACACTACGAAAAGTTTTTAAAGATGGAATTCACAGAAAAAACTCCAAAGTGGGTTAAAAACTTGTTGATAACTAATATACACGAATCTAACATGAGTATTATGAATTTAGAACAATTATTTTATAAGTATTTGGAATTATGTAACTATGATATTAGTGACGAAGATGATGAAGAATTAGATGATTTGGATATTGATGATGTTAGTGATAATTTAGTATTTGAGGATTATCAATATGAAGATATACCTGAAATTACTTTTAGTCAAAGACAAGAATTATTAAAGAAAAAGAAAACTGAACCACTATCTGATATAGAAGAATTTACTTTAAATAAAAACTTTTTTCAAGCAACTCTAATCGTAGAAGGAAGAAGTAATATAAATAAGGACGACCAAATAAGTCTTTGGAACGTATATTGTAACTACGGTAAATCAAAATTTAGAAATTTATCATATGAAAAGGGTCTAAATCAAGGGACTTTAAGAATTTGTGATATAATTAGTGATAGTTTTCCAGAACTTGCTGATAATTTAAGCAGGAAATTAGAGGATATTATTGATATTACTAGACAATTCAAGTTAGACAATAGTCAGGATTTTAAAAGTATTGAAAAAGATACAATTGTTAATAATTTGGACTGGTTAAAAGAGAATAGTGATAGGTTTCATAGCAATTTTGGACTAAGAAATCAGAGGAAAAAAGGGTCAGAATTTACTTTAAGACAAGGGACTGATTTATTGTCTAAAATATTCAGTAGTTGGGGATACAGTAAAATTAAAAAGGGAAAACAGAAAAAAAAGAGAGAAAACGGACGAATTATTGATATTACAGATTATTTATGTGAAAACACAGAAGAAGTTGATGTTTATCAATATTTAGAAGGGAAATCAAAAAGGAAATATGAGAAAAAAGTTAGATTGCTTGAAAAAGGGGTTTTACCGCTATAAAGTTTGAGAAGAAGATTGTTTTTTATACTATGATTACAGTATAAAAAAAAGTTTAAAACTGTAATCAGTTTGGTTTTTAGGTGTTCCTCCATAAGTAAAATTTACTATATAAATTTTACTTATGGAGGAACACCTTTATTTTAACCTCATCTCACCTTGATTTTGAAATTCTCCCTTTTATTTTTTGTGTTCCTCCATAAGTATTTTTTTCTAAGAGATATTAAAAATTAGATGATTTGTGTTCCTCGATAAGTATTTTTTTCTAAGAGATATTAAAAATTAGATGATTTGTGTTCCTCCATAAGTATTTTTTTCTAAGAGATATTTTTTTACAATAATTAAAAAAAAATAAGTATATATAAAAGTAACGATGGAAAAAAAACCATCAAGTAAACAGACTCTTATTAACAAAATCAAACGTGAAAAGGGTATTACGAAAGGATTATCTAAATTATCTGTAAAAGAATTGACTGAATTTGATAAAACTGGAGCACATGCATCAAATTTCTTGATGTCTGTTGGTGTTTTGAAAAATAAATCTGATAGAAGAGATATATTGAAATTAATTACTAGAAAAAGGTTAGTAGAACTTGTTGGTGAAATTAGAATTAAAGACTATAGTAAATTGAAACATGATGATTTAGTCAATCTTATAGCAGATAAACACTGGTCTTCTTTTCATAATTTATGGTTGAATAAAGCAAAAAAAGACAAAAAATTCCTCCCTGATACATATTATTCAAAAAATAAGGTTAAAAAGACTGTAAAACCTAAAGTTGAAAAAAAAGTTGAAGAAAAGAAGGAAGAAAAGAAGGAAGAAAAGAAATCTACCCTTGTTATGCCTACGCCTGAAAAAAGAACACTTTTTGATATTGATACTGAAAAAATATTTGCTAATAAAGGGTTGTCTCTAGCAAACGAACGGAAACCACCAACCAAGAAACAAGAAGAAGAAGCAACAAAATCAGTTAAAAAGGCACTAAAAGATAATCTTGATTTAGAAAAAAGTAACTCCTTCATCACCAAATTGTTTACTAATATGCGTAATAGTCCAACTTTCTATAAAAAAAATAAAGATGCTATTGATAAAATTTCAAAGGTAGGTAAAATTATGGGAAAACCGTGGATTGGAAAATAATAGAAGATATTTAAAATATATACTAATAATAAAACACATGTCAGATTTACAAAAATTGAAACGAACTGACTTACTTAAAATAGCACAGAAAGCAAAAATAAAAGGGTATTCTCGTGCTAAAAAAAAGGAACTTATTGATATGATTAATAAACACAAAGATGTTGATGTAAAAGTAAAAGATAAAAATAAAAATCCAACTGATAATAGAGTATATGTAAATATATATTGTAGCGGAGCACAAGTTGATACTTCTGGCGCACCAAAGACACATAAATATATTACAACAACAAGTAATCAATCTCAACAAACACAACCACAACCACTAGGTAAAAAACCGGTACGTAAATTTGCACCAGTTCAGACAACAAAACCACTACAAAAAATACCAGTACAAAAACTATCAGAGAAAGCAGAAAAACTAAAAGAAAAGACAAGTAGAGAGTTAAGTAAATTACCTAAAAGTCAAATATCATCAGACTTCAAAAATAAACTTGCTGGATTATTTGGAAATAGATAAATATAAAAAGAATAAATATAAAAATAAAACTAAAAATTTATTATCTTTACTAATAATAAATTATGGATAATACAAATTTTATGGATAATATTACTGATGCACAATCTTTACTTGATGACGCTAAAGAGAGTATTCCAGAATCTCTATATCTAACTTTATCTAATATTCATAAAAAATTATACGATCATAACCAAATAAATACTTATATAGTAACATATATTGATTTCTGTGTTGAAAGACCTATGGAAGACATCTATAAGATACATAATAAAGTTAAAAAACAATATATTACCTTATCTGATGAAGGTTTTAATATTTATCAGGAAAAAAAAACAGAAGCACTTGAAAAGACTGGTTATTATTTACCTAGTCTTGGTTGCCTATTTGGATTAGACTTGGGAAGACTTGTAACAAACCCTATGATAGATTTATATAGTAACTGTTGTAATTCTGGTGACTGTGAAAATTGTGAGTGTGAAAATAGTGGAACACATGAAATTAGTCTTGATTTTGATATTAGAATTCTGGATATTAAAAAAATATAAATATATTATTTTTCATAAATATAATTTTTTTGTTTTAAAAAAAAAATATATTGTATTAAATAAAATAACATGGTTAAAAAAATCAAACTTTCCGATCAAAAAATTATTGATGAATCCAACAGAGAACCTGAACCTGAAGTGGTTGTTGATGATGCCCCTGTAAAAAAGGTACGACAGAAAAGAGCAAAAAAATTTATAGTTGAAGATGTCGAAGAAGTTGAAGAGAAAACTGATGAGAAACCTACAGAGAAACCTGTTAAAAAGAAACGTGCACCAAGTGCATATAATCTTTTTGTAAAGGAAACTATCCCAAAACTCTCTCATATTCCACCTAAAGAAAGATTTGCGGAAGTTAGTAAATTGTGGAAAAAACAAAAAGAACAAAAAAAGTAAATATATTGATAATAAATAAAATATGATTTGTCCAAAAAAGGAGGAAACTAAAGATGACATCGAACTACAAAGGACTGATACACCTGCTGATAGAAGGGTTATACGTTGGCATAGTTGCTGTCTAACATGTGACAAGGACTTTGTTGAATACTTTGTAAAATATTTCTTATTATGTGGATTGATGTTATTCTTTTCAGTAGAACTCCACTTATCTGAAAAGTGTGAATCAGACCAGTTATATACTGGATTATTGACTCTTATAATAGGAATAGCACTACCAAATCCTAGATTAAAATAATCAAATAATTTTATATTGATATAATATAAAATATGCCTAAGGACTTAATACTAGACTTGGATAACATAGATACAGAAGTGGATGATACTCCTGCCATAGAGCAAATATACGACTATATTGTGGTTTTCATAAAAGACGCCGAAAAATTAAAGGGATATAAAGGTGATGCTAAGAAATTCTTCGTAAATTCAAAATTAAAAACAATATTACCACGTGAAACATGGGATAGATATGAACCAATTATTGATAAGGCAATAGATTTTATTGTTATGCTATCGTCACATCCAGAGATACTTGAAGAGGTCAACAAAGTAGTTAAGAAGTGTTGCCTGCCATGTATTCAAACTATGAGTGATAAAGTATGTTGTAAAAAATAATATATTGACTAAAGACAAATATGGGTTGTTTATTATCAAAACAAACACGAGATGACGATTTAATTGAGACAGAAATCAAGTTAGATTGGGGTTCAAATATATATTCTGACGAATATATAAAGAACGTATATAAAACTGAATTAAATTCAAAACATAAATTTTGTTAAAAGCATAAATATAGAAAAAAATATTAAAATTTTTATAATATTGTATTATAATAAAAACATGACAGAAATACAAATTAATAAATTGAAAAAGAGAGATATTGTTACTCAATTAGAAAAACTAGTACCAATATCAAGACCATCACTACTAAAATTATCAAAAAAAGAGTTAGTAGAACTACTAAAAGAAAAAATAGATAGTCAATCTGAATCTAACTCAGTGAAACAACCTATATCTAAAACTGATACTAAAAAAGTTAAGTCTAAAAGACCAAATAAAAAACGTCTTTTGGATTTTTCAAGTGACGAAGAAGATGATGAAACACAAGAAATTATAGAAACTATTCCTCCTGAAAAAGAACCTGTAAAAGATGTGATTGATCAAGTTCATGATACACAAGTAGCAAAAAAAACGAAACCGAAAACAAAACAAAAAATTCAGAAAATACAAATTGACGATGAAGAATCAGAAGAAGAAGTAAAAGAACCAGAAGTAAAAGAACCAGAAGTAAAAGAACTTGAAGTAAAAGAACTTGAAGTAAAAGAACCAGAAGTAAAAGGTGAGAAGACTAAATTGATGAAAGAAATCAAGGCAGAGATTAAAAATCTTATGAAAGACTTTTCTAGTAATATTTCCAAAACTATTCTAGAATTCAAAAAGACAGAAGACCAAACTACACTAATAGATACACATAACGAACTAAGGTCAGAATATGAATCAGAAGTCAAACTTATTCTGGATGAAAACAAAAGCAAGGTTACTGATGCTTTACTTGACTATGTAGATAGTCTATTTACTACGCAATTTAATCGTGTAGATAGATTATTGTAGATAATTATTTTTTTATATATTTACTATATATAAAAATCATGAGTATTAACCAATACACAAACGGAAATAAAAGACTAGATTTTTATTGTGATAACCTAAACGCTGAATTTTTAAAATTAGATAACCTAGACGTTGAAAATTTAACAGTTGGTACAATAACATCTGGATCATATTCTACTATTCCTGAAGGTAGTTTTTCACTAGACCAGACTGGACTACAAGTAAACGACTTATTCACATCAAAAAAAATAGTAAATTCTGGAGAAATAGTAGCTTCTGATACAGCAAATATAGATACTACTATAAAAACTGATAACATACAAACAGACTCTGGTATATGGTCAAAATATAACCTTTCGTTAAACGGATCAATAGTAACTAATTACTTATTTCCGTTTCTTAACGTATATCTACCAACACGAACTGACGAGTGGACATATAAAATTAGTTCAAACTTTGTAGGACCTTTCGGAAAAACTATGATAAATATCAAAACAAGAGGATGGTTCACAAGACGACTATATCAAGGTAAAGAACTTATAGTAATTGTTGCTACAGCAGGGGAAGCGTTATTAGACGATTCAAAATTAGCATCTATAAAAGGATCAGCAAACCCAACACAAGCGACAGGTTTAAATCCTTATCAAGATATTAAACATAGTATTATGTTACCGTTGTCGAACGTTGAATTTTTAGATTCAAACACCTTTAAGGTTAGATTCAAACATGTTAACGGTGCTTTATGGCGAGACCCTTTTGTAGGTCAAATTGATAATATAGAAATAAATCTAGATATAAATTTTATAACAAACTTCTAAATTTTTTATAATATATTTAGTTATTATAAAATATGTCAATCAACCACTATGCATATCCTAATATAAATCCAAGACTGGATTTAAACTGTGACTTATTAAAAGCTAATAATATTGAAGCAGAAGATTTAGATTGTACTAATCTGACAGTCTCAAACCACTTAGTTTTTGACACTTTAAAGGTAAAAAACACGACGACAGAAATAAGTATATTTAATAATATAATACCTATAATTTACGGTGTAACTAATACAGAATCTGATATAGTAGAAACAGGAAACTTTACTAATTTCAATTTAGTAACGGCAGACAATATAGAAATAGACTCTGGTGTGTATAATTTTACAAATACAAAAAGTTATTTAAGTTATTCTAGTCTGTCTGAAATAGTTACATCAATAACTGTTAGTCCAATAGTTAACCTACAATTACCAGTAGTAGACGATAACGATTGGAGATTTTCTATGACAGCTATTGAAAGATTTTCTGAAATTCCATCAACATCTGCTAACAGCACAGTATATTCTATAAAAGGAAACGGAGGTTTTACTGGGACTCCAGCATATCAAACTAGTTACTTAGAATTTAGAATAACTACACCAATTACTTTAACAACTCTTAGTAAAATTATTTCAGCCACAGGATTTGCCCAGTGTTCTTTTGTATCTGCACAAAGTCAGTATGCTTTAACAGATTGTCTAATTAGTGGACAGGAAATAATAGTTAGATACGGAACAGTTCAAAACAATATATATTTTCCAGCAAATATTCCTGTATATTTTGATTTTGATATTAATTTTGTTAAATAATATATTTAGTTATTATAAATCATGTCAATCAATCACTATGCTAATCCGGAAATAAATCCTTTATTAGATGCATATGTTAAAGATATAGATGTCCATGCTCTAGAATTCGATACTTTATCAGTAGAAGACATAGATGTATCTGATACTACAAAAGCAGGTTTAACTTTTGTCTCTTTTGGAGTAACTGTTTTTGATTCTAATAGTTTGTCTACAGATAAAGATATTCAATCACAGAGTATTAATACTGTCTCTTTAGAAACTGGTAGTATGACTATAGATAATCAGCTTTCATGTTCTGATATTAACGCAGAAAAGGGTATTAATAATCCCAAAAATATTTTTCTCGACGAAGTAGTAGAAATTGTCGGTCAAGGATATATTATAGGTTTTAAAAACGTTATTTATAATCAATTACCACAATATGATTCTTTTTGGAGATATATGAAGACATATAACACACAAACTATTATAGATAATATATTAAAACCAGTCACTACTATTAGGTTAAATATATATGCAACATCCCTAGCTACTGTTCCAACATCTCCTATTGATTTTGGATTCACTATTTACGATCCAGATATATTTTCTAATATATCATGTAAAATTATATCTTTGGAAGGGTCTTGTAGTAATATCTACGACCTTGACGATATTGCTACTGTTGGTCCAGTAAGATGGAATACTTCAATTAAAAAGTGTACTATTAGTTCAGGGCAGATTGAAGTATTATACGGTGATGTCAATCCAGGTTTATATCCAGCAAGTAAACCAATCTATTTTATACTTGATATATCATACACAACAAATTAAATTAAATACTTTTATATATATGTTTACTATATATAAAATAATATGTCGATAAACCAATATACTCGTGGAACTAAAAGACTCGATTTTTACTGTAAAAATTTAACAGCAGAAAAATTAACCGCTGATGAGATCAAGGTTGATAATCTTGAAGTAATAGATACTATTAAGAGTGGTGAATTCACTTCGACTAATCCAAGTAATCTATTAATAGACCAGACAGGTCTTACTATTAATAACGTAATAGGACAATCACTCGTAAATTCAGGAAGTGTAATATCACAAAACACAACGGTAACAGGTCTTACAAACACATCAGGTATTCAAACAAGCACAGGTGTATATACAAATAATAACAAGACTTTTGTAGGTGTTGCTGCTACAGATAGAGTGACTCCGTCTTTTAATATTGGAGCGTATAGACAAGTCCCAAATTGGAGATATAAAGCAAATTATAATACAGTAATTACTACAAATTTACCGAATTCAAAACCGCTTTTAAATATAAAAGTTCATGGTTTCTTTGCTAGAACTAGTTATGTATCAGGTTCAAACGAAATAAGAGTTAGAGTAAGTTCTCCTAATCTTGAAGAGTTCTTTAACGCCGAATTAGTATCTATTAAAGGTTCTGCAAATCCTTACCTAGCAACAGATTCAACAGGTCAAATTAAGCACCCAATATTACTCGCAACATCTGATGCAACCTTTTTTACAACATCAATTTTAGAAGTACGTTTTCCTGTAATTAACCCAGCCTTATGGTATCCACTAACACCAATTGGTACTATAGATGATGTAGCAATTAATCTAGATATATATATTAAATTAAATTAAAAATATCTGTTAATAATAAAAAGACATGTCGATAAATCACTATGTCTACCCAAATATAAATCCTAAATTGGATTTATACTGTAAATTATTAAATTGTGAAAACCTAACAGTAGACGACTTAGACTGTAAAGATTTGACAGTAAATAATTTTTTAACGTTTAATACTTTAAAAGTCGAAAATTCTACTGTCGACATAAATACATCTAATAATAAAATACCACAAGTATCATCTACAAATCTTGATTTATTTGTCCTTTCAACCGATGATCTTATAAATCTGGGAACTGTTAATACAGGTTTAGTTCGTGCTACAAAAGGAGTTTATAACATAGCAAGAAGTAAAACATATTTAAATTATACGGATATAGAAACAGCTGGAATTATTTTTACTCCTACTAAAAATATAACTACACCAATAGATTTACAAGATTGGAGATTATCTATAACCCCTATTGAAAAAACCTTACTCGCGGCTCAGTTTGTACCATCTACAGTTTATTCTATTAAAGGAAATTGTAGTTTTACAGCTACACCAGCATACGAAGATTATTTTACAGAATTTACAATAGATTTACCCTTTTTATCTGCTAGTTCTCAGGAAGTAGCAGCAATAGGTTTAGCACAAAGTCCGTTAAGTGAAATTGAAAGTCAGTATGCCTTAACTAATTTTAGTATAAATCCATCAGGTCAATTAGTACTTCAATATTATTTACAATTAAATAACGCAAATTTTCCAGCAAATCTACCAATATATTTTGAATTTGATTTATCTGTAATTTTATAAAATATTTCTTATTAATAAAATACTATGTCTGTAAACCACTTTGCTATCTCTAGCATAAATCCAAAATTAGATGCTTATGTAAAAAATATAGAAGCAGATACTCTTAATTTTGAAAATTTAACAGTCACTGATATAGATGTAGAAAACACTACAAAAGCATCCTTATATAAAACCCAAGGGAGTACAACATCTTTCAACATCGGTACTTTTAATACTAGTAAACAAATAGTATCAAATATAGTCCAAACAACAAATACAAACTTAGATGAATTAATAGTTCAAAATAATATATCTTGTGAAGAATTACAAACAAGTGTTGGTATATGGAATCCAACTAATATATACATAGGTAATATAAACAATATTCTAGGTGCTAAATTAACAAATTTTATTAATTGTTTTCCAGATGATGCAACAGCATACGATGCTTTTTGGAAATTCAGCACTATCAAACACGAACAGACCACAGTCAATTCTATTTTAAGACCAGTTACAACAGTTAGATGTAACGTTTATGCCAGAGCACAAACTATAGTCCCACCACCATCTAAATTTTTTGGATTTACTCTTTTAGACCCAGCAATTACTGTAAACTCACAGATAGTTAGTATAGCAGGATGTTGCCAGGCGTTAGTAGCTACATCTTCACCGTTTTTTGCCCCTGTTAGATGGATGACAGGAATAGATAAAACTACAATTGGAAATACAGCTATTAACGTAAGATTTGGTAACGTTTCCGATACAGCACCTAATTATCCTTCAAACGAAATTTTATACTTTCAACTAGAAATATCTTATGTAAATATTCCTGCTTAAATTAATTAAAGACTTTTATATTTCTAGAAATATAAAATTAGATACAAAAAGCGTTTTTCTCACTTATTATGACTGGTTGTTTAACACCTGACGATGTTAATTTAATACAAAACCACCTACTTTTAAGGTTTAAGCATCTATTGATAAGGTCTTTATCAAAAGATTGGTATTCTGCAAGGTATTTTTTAATAGCTCTAGTGTTTGACTTTGGAAATAATACTATACTTGTTGCTTCGTTGAGCATCCTCCTAGATTCATGATGGTTTGTAATTAAGTGAGATACGTTAACTAACGATGTTTTTGTATGTCTACCACACTCTGCTATATTGTCTCTCATACCCTCAATAGCTTTTCGTACACCCTTCGGTTGTATAGTACCTATATCATCAAATAGTATAATACTATCTTCTAGATCATCAAGGGGCATCCCTTCACTAGCAAGTTCATCTACATCCAATCGTTCAGGTTCTAACCTATCAAGTACTTGGTCTTCGTCTACACTTGATACTATATAAAACGGATTATTTCTATGTTCTTTTAATTTCAAATAATTTTTAACATATTGTGCCGCAAAAGTAGATTTACCACTCCCAGATACACCACAAATTAAAACTTTTTCTACAAAATTCTTATTTGGTATAACCTCAAATTTACCACCGTTCCTTAAAGTAATTTTACAATTTCTTTCTTTTAGTAACTCTACCAAGTCATAAAATATTTTAGTCAATCTTTTAGAGTCTGGTTCAAGACCTGATTTAAGAGCACTGTCTAGTTCTTCTTTGTCACTATCTGATAAATTTAAACTATTAATAACGTTTTTAGGAACATGTGCTATTTCAGGTTTGTATGGATTCAAATAAAGATATGATTTATCTTCAGTACCCCCTCTGACTTTTGCTATTGGATTCAGACCAATACGTTTAGTTTTTGATAAAGTGAAACTCATATTATTTATACTATACCAATATATTTATTTTCATAAATATAAAATACAGAATATTTTTGTAATTATATTTATTATATTGGTATAGTATAAATATGACTGAACTAAATTCTATGCTATCAGGAGATTATTCTAGTTTTCCAGTTAATACTGTACAGACTGAATTTAAAAAACTCTATGGTAAATCTGCTATGGAAACCGAAACGAGTGACGAACAACTTTGGGAAATTGATAACCAAGGAAAAGTCTACAGGATTGCACAACCTATTAAATCAAGAGGAGTACCTTTTGGATATACACCAGTTTGGACATGGGGACAGGCAGTTCAACCAATTCCAAAATCTGGTATGAGACCATCTTTAACTGGAGGTGTAAATCAAATACCCCCTGCCGTTATTAAAGAAACAAGACAGTGGAGAGGGTCTGACCAGTCGATTGAAGGTGCTATTGCACGAAACGCTTGGGTTAGAAACGTCGCTTAATTAACTAATTAAATTTTATATTTACTATAATATAAAATATGTCTAATAACAATCTTGGTATACCTTTTGAAAACAAACACTTTACAGCAACACTAACAGGTAAAGGTTTTGATTCAACTATATTAAGAGCAGAAAATATATCACTATCTGGAAAAGATATAAATACAATAACAGAAAATAAGTGTAATATAATTGCCTATGAAAATCTACATGAATATACAAATATAGATCAAGTTTTAGGACAATACGGTGCATGTATCATACTATATCAACTAACAGCAGATTACGGTCACTGGGTAAGTATTTTTAAGGTTGATAATAAAACTTTAGAGTATTTTGATTCCTATGGACTTAAAGTCGACGGAGAACTTAAATTTTCACAAGAACATCTTAGAATTCACAAAGGAGTTATAACACCTCACTTAACTGCTCTTATTCATAAATCAGATCACGGTTATAAAGTTATTTTTAATAATATTGCTTTACAGAAACTACGTAAAGACGAAAATACCTGTGGTCGTTTCGCTGCCTTAAGAATAAGACTTAGAAATATACCTCTCCATATATTTCAAGACCTTTGTACAAAAAACAAGTGTTATAATCCTTCTTTTTGGGTATCTGCGTTAACTTTATCATATTCTGGTTTTGAGAATTTTTAAAAAGAATAAATATAAAAAAAATTATTATCTTTACTTATAATAAAATATGAACAAATTAGAAAATACTTTGATGTCACATACAGAAGTACGCCCTGGAAACCCCAATTTAATTGAAAGTAGTCTTAATAACGTGAGACTACACTACAATCTTAATAATACGACTCTTCAACCTAAAATAGC
>Ga0208643_1000529_pt1 | contig 25098 bp, 37 predicted proteins | sample VirMetDEL_Nov_12_FD_184516 | JGI IMG/M metagenome (GOLD analysis project Ga0208643, IMG submission 184516) | Aqueous microbial communities from the Delaware River and Bay under freshwater to marine salinity gradient to study organic matter... | ecosystem: Environmental > Aquatic > Marine >... | reverse complement strand
ATAAAGCATCTGCGCCCACGGCTACATTTGAAGCGCCTGTGGTGTTGTATGTCATAGCAACATGACCTAATGCCGTGTTGTTAGATGCGGTGGTGTTGTAGTATAAGGTTTGTAAACCCAGTGCTACGTTTTGACCTCCTGTGGTATTTGATTTTAAAGAAGTCATACCAAGTGCTGTGTTGTTAGCGCCTGTAGTATTTGCTCCTAATGAGTCATAACCCACGGCTGTGTTGTTAGCTGCTGTAGTAATCGCATCACCCGCAAGACCACCAATGAGAGTGTTTTGAGTGCCTGTGGTGGTTGCCAATCCTGCGCTGTAGCCAACGGCTGTGTTGTAAGTATTTGTAGCAGAGGTAAAGTTTTGGTTGTTTAAAGCAAACGCACCAATAGCTGTGCTTGTCGAACCCAGCGTATCATTGTTTAACGCCTGCATACCGACAACAGTGTTGTAATCAGCATCAGTAAGATTATCACCTGCAAGAGCACCGATGAAGGTGTTTTGAACGCCTGTGGTTACTGACTTACCTGCGTCATAGCCTACCGCAGTATTATAAGCATCTGTTGCTGAAGTAAAGTTTTGTGTCGCTAAAGCCGAATTACCTACTGCAACCGACCTGCTTCCTTGAGTATCTGCACCTAAGGCAACTGCGCCCACAGCGGTATTTCTTTCTCCAACAGTTAAGGCGTCTCCTGTAAGACCGCCTATAAGAGTGTTAAGTCTGCCTGTGGTTACTGCTAGACCTGCGGCATAGCCAATAGCTGTTGTATAGTCTGCTGTAGTAACCGCAGTACCTGCTTCATCGCCCACGACAACATTATAATTACCACCGCTTGCAATGCTGTTACCTGCGTTGACACCTGCGCGAAAGTTAGATGTTCCTGCGCTTAACGTAGTAAGGTCGTCGCCAACGGATATGTCCAGATCAGTGCCGCCAGTGGTGTTCCCCTGAGCAAGGACTTCAGCAAGCGTGTCGAAAGAGCCTACTTGAGCATCTACGTACGCCTTAATAGACTGCTGCGTAGCTAGAGATGTGGCGCTGTTTGACGCCATGTTATCTTCGTCAAGTACCGCTGTAACCGTAGTGCTAGTACCTAACTGTAAAGAAGTAGTGCTAGTTACCGCTTCAATGACATTAGTCCCGTCACAGAACAAAAACATAGTACGCCCATTAGGTACAAGGATTCCGGTACCGCTAGCGGTTTTTAAAGTTACGCTCTGTCCTGCGGCGTTCTTAGCTATGTATATCTTAGACAAGGCTGGGCATACAACTGTACCCGCACCGGACAACTGAGTCCCTGTGTCTGTAAACTCTAGCATCGCACATCTAGATTCGGAGGTAGTTCCGTTTGCTGTGGTTAGTGTATGTGAGTTAGTAGACCACGAGTTAATAACCGCACGGCCTGCGATTGCTTGTTCTACCATAGAGGTTATATTGTCATTTACTACATCCCCCCAAGTACCGCTGAGTTCGCCTTGAACTGGAAGGGCAAGTTTTAGTATCGAAGTATATTGCGTTGTCATTTATCTGGCCTCATGCGGCTATATTGTCCCAATTTGGGTCTTGTGTGATTGTTACGTCGCTCCATGTAGGAGTCTGACTGTCGTTTATGGTTTGCCAATTAGGGTCTTGATTATCATCGACTTCCCCCCAAATATGCACTATTCCTATATATCCTACCGCAGATACACCAATTACGGAAACATCTGCTTCAGAATCTGTAGTAGCCGTACCTAATTCAATGTTAGCTTCTACCCCCGTGGGGTGTACAGTTATACCAAATACTACATTAACTGCGCCTACAGCTCCATCGGCTTCCACACCTGTTACTATTAGGTTTGCTTCAGCATCTACTGTTAAGGTACCTACAGCTCCGACAGCTTCTACGCCTGCGGCGGCTACATCTGCTTCAGCATCTACTGTTAGGGCACCTACATCGCCGTCAGCTTCTACTCCTGTAGCGAGTGCGGTTGCTCCAGCATCTACTGTTAAGGTACCTACAGCTCCATCAGCTTCTACGCCTGTTACTGCTATATCGGCTTCAGCATCTACTGTTAGTGTACCTACAGCTCCGTCAGCTTCTACACCTGTAACGGGAGCGACTGCTTCAGCATCTACTGTTAAGGTACCTACAGCGCCGTCAGCTTCTACACCTGTTACTGTCAGGTTTGCTATACCCGTTGCAGTTAGTGTACCTACAGCTCCATCGGCCTCTACACCTGTTACTGCTATATCGGCTTCAGCGTCTACACTAACTGTCCCAACTGCGGCGGCTCCAGCAACGCTGGTAACCATTACATCTGATTCAGCGTCAATCGTAGCTGTGCCAATACCTCCAGCAGCGGCAACTCCAGTTACAGGAGTATTTGCTTCGGCGTCAACTGCTACAGAACCTACCGCTGCTTCTGCGGCAATTCCGTCAACCGATACTATAGTTAGGTCGGTGCCCCAAGCCGTTTGGCCCCAAGCACCGCTGCCCCAACCTACGTATTCAACAGAAGACGGCATCTAGCTACCTTATGGAGTAGCGATACGTACGATGGCGTTTGTAGCGTCTGCTGCGGGGAACTGTACAGTAAAGTCACCGGCTGTAGAGGTTTTATCTCCGCCAAAGTCTAATACCGCAACCGCTGGATTGCTGCCACCTGACTTGTATATGAGAGCGCCACGAGCGGTTATAGTAGCGTCAGTCCACGTAGTATCTGCAAAATCTAAAAATGCCGTAGTCCCAGATGACGCAGGAGCAGCGGAGATAGTAAGTGTATTTCCTCCCGCAGTATAGTTTGTACCCGACACTTCGTTAGTAGTAGCGTACGCAGTAGTAGCGGCACTTAAAGTGGCACTAGACGTGTACAGCGCGATTTTAAAAGTTTGTGATGTGTTACTACTAAAATCCATCTCTCCATCTAACAGAGCGACTTTAAAAGAAGTACACATTGCTTGTGTTATTGCCATTTTTTAGTTCCTCAACTAACTGATGTTCTGAGTTGCCCAGACCGATACGAATCCTGACGCAACTTACCGTCACCGAGATTCTTTAGTAGGGCCATGCTTTGTAAGTATATATTAGTGTAGTTAGCTATAATGTCTTGCTCACCTTTCATAAACCTTATTGCTTCTACCAATGCGCCATTTAATAGCGCAGAGTCAAACTCTTCTCCCAGCCACGTAGTGCCCGCTGTAACTATAGACTGCGGATAATATCCATAGTGAAGCTCCATACTATACGCAGCGTCAGGGGTTGGCCCCACTATAAAGGAGTCGTCATCAAAATACGCGTAATGTTTTGGTAGCCCAGTGCCTGTGTCATTAGGGTAGGCTTCGCGCATAAAATTAACGTCTTTGTTCAGGAGAAACGTATAATTACCGCTACCGTCTATAACTGCCAAAGAATACGACCACAGAAAGTCAGAGGGCATACCTAGATACTGATTACCATTAGATAGCGTACCTGTAACATTCTTACGCAACGCGGGTATCTGAACTGAGTTATATATCTTCTGCTCTGCCTGCTGCGTAAACATAGCGAGTTGGTCATCTGTGAACGTGTTCTCACAAATGTCTTGGATATTAGCTTTCAGTTCGGTGTAATTCATAGTTTATGCCATGGGGCCGCGTGCGTACAAGCCTTTAGTTGCGCAGCCTGTACCACGAACTTTCACTTTACCGCCTTCTTTATAGGCATTAGTCATCTTTTTACCTGTCTTCTTGGCTTCTTTCTTAGCGGCTGCTTTGCCTGCATCTGTATACGCAAACTCTTTATTTCCTACTTTTGGCATCTTAATGCTCCTATGAGGTAGTTACAGTGACTTGCCCTATACTACCATTTATTAATAATACATTGGGAGTTAATCCAAATGGGTCAACTCCTCCACCTACAGGGTTCCAACCCCACTGTATATCTCTGCTACTAGTGGCTCCTGCATACCCTAGGCTCTGGTCTGGTCTAGGATCGCGTAATGCTTGTGGGTCATGTACAGGAAACTCTCCCAACATGTTCTGAGGCTGGTCTGGATTCCAACACTCGGGACATGCTTTTATGTTAGTGTCTCTGTTCTTTACGACTAAGCTCTTTAATTCCTTTAGTTTGTATTGAAATCCACATACATCGCAATAAGCAATGGCTTTATTACTGGAAGCAAACTGGTTAGCCATGTCTACACGTACCCTATACGAGGAGTAAACCTAGCCGAGGTCTTCTCCCTATCTTCTCCTGCGGCCATCTCAAACTGCTCGTCATACACAGCTTTTAACATAGGCACTCGCTCAGTCATTTCAGGTAGCTTCATGGCTATATAGTAAGCTAACCCCGCTACTAAACACGGGAAAAACCTAAAGTTCATATCTGAGGTCTGTATACCACTACCCGCGTCTTCAATCCTACGCATACGCCAATAGTATAAAACATAATCGTTGTTGTCAGGTATAGGCCACATATTAACTTTAGGAGCGTCGCGTAAACGCTCAATGTACATCTGTATGGGCCTACCTTGTGTTAACTTGTTAGGGATAGACGCGTAGGTACTTACACTAATACGACTTAGGGTAAGATCAGACTGTGTTGCCGCGTTGCCACTACCTGTGCGTATCTGCTGTTCTAATAGGTCTATAGTGTCTGCGGGCAAGTCATACTGGGTCTGCCCTTTAACTAAGTTAATAGTGCCACTATCTATAGTCCACATGTTAATGCCGCGGTTCTGCCACTCAATAGTCAGCAAGTTCATAGATCGGCGGGCGGTACGGAGGTCATACCCAGAGCGCATCTCACGTCCTGCACGTTCAAACGCTTCTTCAGCGATCTCAGTGAAGTCCATGTTAAACGCTGTAGTTCCTGATGTAGCCATTATTTACCCCACCCTGTCTTAGCTTTGACCTTAGCCTTACTAGATAAGTCGCCATAGTGATACAGTTTTTTAGACGTATTTGACATAGTTTTACCAGTCATAAGGGTTCCGTCAGAGTGCTTATGCATACCGCCCTTATGTTCTTTGCCGTCTTTGAAGTAATGCTTAACGCCCATACCCATTATTTCTTTCTCCGCTTGGTAGCTGATACTCGTCTAGGCTTACCTGCTGGCTGCCCTAGTCTTTTCTTCTCAGCTACCTTCTTTTTCTTCTCGGCGCTAGACATCTCACCAGAGGTCTTAGGAGTCTTCTCAGATACCCGTTTGCTGGGACGGCAGTATGGAGTACCGCGACCGTCTCCTTTCTTCCGACCACAAGCCTTGCCAGTGCGTACGTCTTTCCAGTCCTCTTTGAACCAACGCTTTAACGAAGCACCTTTTTCTGTCTTGCGTATCTTACCACCAGACTTATAGTACGCCCGCATTACTTACCAGCCTTTTTCTTCCGGCACTTAGCGATGGCTCCCGACGCGTAAGCAGACGGGAACACTTTATACTGCTTCTTTACCTTCTTATAGCACGCGTCTTTTACAGTGCCCCCCTCTTTCATCTTTCGGGGCTTACTGCCGCAACCGCAGTCGCTATTCCTGTAGTAGCGTCGCATTACGCACCTTTCATCTTGACCATTTTGCAGACTCTACCACCACGAGCCATACCGCAGCCACGAACCTTACCGCCAGCTTTCATCTTATTGGTGGGCTTATTCTGCATAGCTTTCTTAGCTTTTTTCTCTTCAGGGCTAAGGTTTAAGTTCTGCATCATAGTTTTTTTCCTGCGGGCGGCTTTTTGCTCAGGAGTCATCTTATCAAACTCTTCTTTAGAAGGTACTTTTGGGGTCTTCATCTCATCCATCTATATCACCATTTTGATTTATTTGCCCAATATGCCGCAGACATCTTGCCTTTAGCGATATTTTTACCGTGACGGGCTTTAAAAGATTTACGTTTGGCTTTCATCTTGGCGGACTCACCCTTTTTAGGCTTGCCCGCTGTAGATGCGCCTTGCTCACCGTAGCGTATTATTTTCTCTTTGCCATTCTCACATGCTTTAACTATGTGAGATTTCTTAGCGTGCGAGGGAGTCCGACGTGGCTTGTTGCACGCCATAGCCTTTTTATCGACTTTACCGCCGGACTTGTAATACCTACGCATTAACTATAGAACACTGTAATAGCGTCGATATTGGTAAAAGCGGTAATGAAAACATCATCCTGAAAACGCACCCCATAGTCGGGTATGTTAACGGAGTGGGAGTCATTTGCTTCAAAATCAATATCTAGGAGAGTAGCTCCACCATTACCGTCGGTTATAGTGAGTCGCCCCGCGCCAGTGTTATTAGTCAGTACTTGCACTTGCCTTACTCGCGCTGGCCCTACAGCTACCGAACCTACGGCAGTAATCCGCTTTGCGGAAACATCAGAACTAGACATAAATGCCTCCTATTAGCTGAGTGCCGCGCCAATAGCAGTTACCCAAGCAGCGCCAGTGTTGATTACGATGCAGTATTCGTTGTTACCTGTGCCGTTATCGCTGACCATATAAGTAGTACCTACAGCAACATCACCAAAAGCTGGGAGGTCAGCAGTAGCTACAACGGGGATTTGAAAGCCATTATCCGAACGGACTGGGCCTGAAAAAGTGGTTTTAGCCATTATAAAGTTCTCACATGTGAGTTAAGGCAAATCTGTCTACATGTCGTCAGTCGGGTCTGTCAGATTCACCGGATTGTTTCCCGATATATGAGAACATACCACAGTGTGTGACTTTACGCAAACATAAAAAAGGGGGCCGAAGCCCCCTTAGTACAGCATGTTACTACGCTATTAAGCGCCGGGTGATCCGTAGATACCCAGTGGATCGGAAACGCCAAACGAGTAGCGTTCACGAGCCTTGTAACGGCTGTTGCCGGTATCAAAGTCAGCGTCCATAGAAGTAGCCATTGGGCTACGAACGAAGTGCTTCAAACCGTTAGGTACGTCAGTCATCAGGAACCAGCCATCAGTATCGGTCAGGTAATGGTTTACTGCGTAACCTTGTGGTACAGCGCCGTTGTTCATAATGGCGTTGATGTCGTTGTCAGCAGTTCCTACGCGACCTTCAGTCTCAAGCAAACGAGTTGCAACAAACTGTAGGGAAGGCGGGATAACTAGCTTCTTAGGCTTGGCCGCGATCAGAAGACCACGCTCATCGGTATAGCCAGCAATCTGAATGATAGCTGCTTCCAAAGAAGTTTCGTTGAGGTCAGCCGCAACAGCAGGGCGGTTAGAGTTAACTCCACCGCTAACCAGAGGGTGAGAAGTAGAGCATAGAACCTGCCCATCACCGTAGGTAGTGCCAGCAAAAGCGTTGTTCAGAATGTCCGCCGCTTTAACCTGCTTGGTGTACGCCATAGCGCGAGCCAGTGCTTTGGTGTAACGAGATGACAGAGAGTCATACAAGTTATCTTCAATCGCTTCTTCAGTGATTGAGAAACCCATTGCAACAGTTTCGTGCGTGTAACGTGCAGTCCATGCTTCCTGAGCATTATCATACTCAATTGCAGAACCTTCTGACTTAGTTGGGGCAGAGCCAAAACCAGACAGTTTAGTTTCTTCTTCAAAAGAACGGTCAGAGGTTTCAGTCTCGAAAATCTCTTTGTGCTCTTCGCCATATTTCGCGTACTCCAGACCGAATAGTGCGTTTAGTCCGGGGAGTAGCTCTTTAAGTAATTGACTTCTTGAAATAGCCATCTAGTTATTCTCCTACGATGCCTGTACCAAACTGGTGGTACGGTAGGTTAAATTTAACCAAGACATCAGTCTTAGCGTCGCCAATGGCAGAACCAGTTTTAGTTACAAAACCGATTACTTTAAACGCCTTAGTTGCAGTCGCAGTAGTAGCATCGATTGCAATGTTAGACTTACCAGTGGTGGTGTTTACAGAAGTTGTAGCATTCTGTGCGCCAGTCAGAGGGGCATTATGACCAAGAGCAGTCTGGGCAATAGCGCCATCAGCTTGTACTTGGAAAGTTACGCCCGGATCAGTTACTACGTAAGCAGTAGCGTTAGCAGTGCCTGAAGGGTAGTACTGAGCAAAAATCAACTGACCTTCAGCGTTGATGTATTCACAACCAACGAACACACCCAGAGCACCGATACCGTTGCCGCCAAGGTTGTTAGTAGTTGCGTCTGCACCAGTGCCAGAAGCAAGTTGGACATATCCTGCGTTTAGTTCAACAATAGAACCATAGCCGATGTTCTGAGCTACGCCAGCAGGGGTAATAAGAAAAGCGTCACGGGCACCAGCGTAGGGTGTACCGTCAGCTTTACGTACGGGAACAAACCCGTATGGAGAGGCTGTAGTTGCCATTTATTTCACCTATAAAATGATTTAGTTATGACCCGTTACCGAAGGTAACTTTTGACCTGCGGTCGTTAAACAACGGCATTCGGGGGTCGTTTTCTCGCATTAGGCTGTTATCTACTGACTGCATCTGCGCGCTACTCTGATCTTTATAGTAAGTATTGCGCTCGTCAACCATTTCGATAGGAGCTTTACATAGCATTAGACCGCCGATTATCAAGTTGTCTTTGAACTTTTCGTTCTCAATGGACACAAGAGTAATCTCTGGGTGATCTGACGCTTTTACTGGCTCCCAACCTTCGCGTAGTTTTGAGGATACGTTAGTGGCATCTACGTTACCTTGCGTGCTTACACGAATCCAGCGAAATACGTAGCCCGGCTCGGGATTAGGAGAAGGTAGTACTTCTGGTCTAGTCCAAGCCGCTTTGCGGGCCGTTTTTTCACGGGTAACTTCTTCACGTTTAATTCTGTTCTCAGCCATTATACTTTCCTCATCTCTTCTGCAACCTTTTTGGCGTATAAATCTAGGGGGACTCCAAGTTTCTTAGCAATAGCCACTTGTGTTTGCGTTAGGCGCACCTTTTTAGGTGCTGTGCTCCGCGTAGCGGGTGCAACCACATTAGACTGTCGCTTACTTGATTTCTCCTCTGATTCTTCAATTTCCCCAAATTCTTCAGGGAAGGTATTTCGCATACGAGCATTAATAGTCTCGTAGTAATCATCACTAGTGGTGTCCACACCTTGCTTAACCAGCTTACTGTGTACACCCATAGCATAAGCTGTCATCTCGTCATCTGAACCAAACCAAGGATTTTCATTTGCCCATTCGGACGCTTTGGTATCTGGCTGAATTGGAGCTTCTTGCGGTATTTGTACAGGAATCTCAGCTTGTTGTAAAGGCTCTGGGACAAAATCAGATAACTTATCGGCCTTTATCTTGGCGTTAGTTATCTTTTCTTGCGCCTCAATTAGCTTATCTGCATCCCCCGCCTCATACGCCATCTTATATGCGCGTTTAGCTAGTAACATCTCTCCATTAGCAGTTTTCTTAGCTTGCTCTAGTAAAGCTGCTTGATTTTTTTCAACGCTATTCTTTAACTTGTTATTCTCCTCAACAAGCGATTTTGCGTAGTTTTCAAACTCTACTCGTTCACGATGTGCCGCTTCTTTGGCACGTCTTTCGTCATGGTACCCTTTACTAAAGTGCTGAATTCGTTTGCGTACCTTGTCCGAATAGTCCTCTAACTCTTCGTCGGTAAGGTCTTCAGGAGGTTTAGAGGCTTTGCGCCCCCTATCGGCTTTCGGCGTATCATCTACTACTTCTACCTCAACCTCAGATTTTTTCTCCTGTTTGGCAGGCTTTTCTTTCTCGACATCATCTTCTGCTTCACCAGATATGTCGATCTCCACTGCGCTAGAATTTTCCACTTCTATTACTTCCTCTTTCTCTTCATCAGGAAAGGTGTATTCTACTTTTTGAAATCCCATTATCTACTCCTCACACTCGTGTAACGCCACGAGGATCGCTTACTACTGCTTCAATTGAGTCATCGTTCATTAGACGATACTCAACACCACCTACTTTAAACCGTGTACCAGTATTGGCACGGAACATTACATAGTCTCCTGTCTTACACCAAGGGCCAGTAGTAAAACGCTCTTTATCAGAATACGCTTGTGCTCCCATATCGAGTACAACCCCGATGGTAGACATAATGTATTCGTTGTGTATTTCTTTATTAGACTTAATAATGCCGCTTTCGCCGTATGTATCTTCTACTTCCGGCATAGCTACTAAGACACGGTATCCCACGGGTGTGGGGATTTGAAGGTCAAGCTCTTCATCGTTTTCTGCTTCTTTAGGTACTATCGTTAACTCAGTCATCATCTTCTTCCAAATAATTACGCGAGAGGTCGTTTACATGATTCAGACAGGAAGTGAGACCTCGTAGCATTCCTGTTATTTCTTTGTACTGAGCGAAGTCTTTAGCCCCACCATTACCTAGAAATTCTGTTGCAGAGGACATGTCATCCTCGATTTTATTTTTGAGCACGTCAAAGACGGTTTTAGCCATGGTTTATTCCCTACGTTTGTTTGCAGAATCTGTTGCTGTTTTTATGGCGTCTAGCTTTAATTTAGTCGCATCTTTGCGCCTATCCGCAGCCATCTTAGCAACGGTTTTTTCGGTGTCTAGCTGTAGTTCTTGCTCTTCTAACTGTAGCTGCCCCTGATCTATAGCAGCATCAGCCATGTCTTTTTGCATCTTGCGCTGTAGTTCAGCCTGTTTGAGCTGCGCGTCCATCTGGTCTTTCTGAGCTTTACGCTGCACGTCTTGCTGCTTAATTTGTAGCTCCGCTTGTTGCATCTGTACAACGGGGTCTTGTTGTTTCTGCTGCGCCTGCTTTTGCGCTGCTTCTTGCTTGTGCTGCTGAGTAAGCTGCTTACCGCCCTCCGCTACTAGTCTAGCCAATTGTATTTCTGTTTCTTCTGTAAGTTCTTCATTAGGCGCTGGTAGGGGGGCTCCTAACTTCTCTTCCATCTGAGAGCGGTACAAGAACCCTAGGTGCTCCGCTATGTGAGCCTGTAACGCAGCCATTATCCTCTGTGCTTGTGGGTTCTGACCTACGGTCTGTGCAATCATCGGGTCTTGCATAAACGACTGATGCGTAGCTATATGTGCTGCATGGTCTTGGTAGATGAACGCTTTTATGGGGGTACCTGTTAGCGCGTTCATGTTTTCGCTTACGGGATCAGTAGGTTTCACGTCATCTTCCGTAGGTACTAGCTTGTCAGCGTTCTTGACGCCGAGCACTTCAATCATCTGACGATGTAATTGAGGTAGGTTGTATATCTGGGGTGCCTGTTGCGCCATCTGCAACACTGCTTGGTACTGGACTACACGTTGCGCCATAGTAGAACTGTTAGGGTCACTAACAGGGATTACATCGACCATAGCGTAGTCAGCTTGGCGGGCAGCTACTTCACCTCTATTAGGCATATAGTCGTATTCCACTGATGCTTCTTCAGCCATGATAGCTTTGAGCATCTTGAACTCTAGCTTCATGGCGTAGTGGACGCGTGCCTGTACCGCAGCCATAGGCTTTAACGTACGTTCTAGCAATGCTAACGTAGTTCCTACAGGTGCATTCGCAGACATATCAGATATGTTCATATCACTGATAGCGCCTAAACGACGGCCTTCAGTGGTAATCTGGTTAAGTAACGCTAGCAGAGTTTGGCTAGGCTCCTTATAAGGTAGGGGCATGATGTTTTCACGGATACTGCCTGACGGTACATCTACATCTTTAAACTCGCCCGGTTCGATTGGGGAGTCATCGCCTTTAATACGCAATCCACGAGACTTCAAACCGCCGGGAAGGTTAGATAGGGTACCAGCGTCCACCAGTTGTCGTATAATCGACGTTCCTGCTTTAGCGTACCCCCCTACTATATGTATGAGTCCGAGGCCGTAGAAGCCAAATCCGGGCACGTATACGTAATGTACAAAGTGCTGGCGCTTCATGGTGAGCATGTCTTCCTCGTCCCAATTACGACGAATGGCAAGTATTTCTTCTGTACCACGCTCTATCGTGACGATGTAAGGTTTAGCTATGCCATCCTCATCGTCTACGCCTTCAATGATTATATCGGCATGAATCTCGTATATCGTGTAGCGATCATCATCAGTGATGTCGTACCCGCCTTCCTCGGCTTTCTTTTCTTCGATGTCGGTGTGGAACGGGCGAGGGTCTCCTAACTCTACTCCTGCATAAAAGCCGCTCACTTGCAGCTTCATTATTTCGTTCTTGGTTTTACGCATTACGTGGGTAACGCGCTCGGCGGATTCGATGTTAGATGCGCCGTAAGGCACGATAACGTCTTCTGCTGGGATATAGATAGCGGCTTGTCTACCTATATTGGGGTCGAAGTAAACCTTCTTAAACGCCGATCCTGCAAGTCCTAGGCTATATAGCATTCTCTCGTGTTCTGGACGGTACTCCACCATGTTCTCTGTAAGCTCATAGTTCATGTCCGCTTTTACACGTTCTGCTGCTTCTAGCTTCTCTTTAGTCTCTTTACCTAGAACCTTTACCCTTACCGGCCCTTGAGCAGGGAAAGTCTCACTCATGGTCTCTGCTTGGAACCGGATAGCTGCCTCGGCTAGAACTGTAGAGTTCACGCCACATGCGCCCTGCCAAGGAGTCGTACGCTCTTCGTACTTAAACCCTAGGATGTCTAGCCCTTTAACGTATGTTTCAGCCCAGTCTTTACGGCTGTCCACGTCTGCGTCAACCATACCTATTAACTCACCTGATAACTCGTTTAAGAGTCCTTCGTCAAGTGCGTCCACCAAGTTAGCATCAAACGCCATTAAGTCAGTCTCGTTAACGTCAGGGATCAGGGTGATCTCCATACTACCGTCGGATAGGGTTACCATTTCAGGATCAACTATCTCGATAGACAAGTCCGCTTCCATGTCCGCTTCTTCTATTTCTACGTCTTCTATGCTTTCTGGTGCGGCGTAGATACCTTTCTCAATTGCCATTTTGTAACCTCTTAGTAAAACCCGCTACCGCGATGTTTAAAGTATTTAATTTCTTCTGGCTCATCAGTAGGTAGTCGTATAAATCCGCCTTGTCTGAACCGCATAAGTGCCATAACTGTGGAATCCACCAGATCGTCATGGCTCATAAAGGGAAACCCTGCGATCTCTTCTACTACTTCCTCTGCCCATCTAGTTTGTGGAACCCATACTAACCCAGATTGCACGATGTCGGATACAGAGTTTAGACGTGCTAGTTTATCACCAGAACCTCTATGGGGGGTATATTCTTGTACAAGTAAGCCCATACGTCGCATTTCTTGGTACAACGCTACACCGGAACTCTTTTTCTCTACTATAAAAGCATCTGGTTCCCACTCCGTGTACTGATCCATAGCCAACTCTTTTAGCTCGTGGAACTCCATACGCTCTTTTATACTGTTAAGCAAGATTATATTATACGCCGAAGTCTCCTCATTAAGGAACACTCCCCACGTAGTCAACGCCGTATAGTCGGCACGGTTGTGTTTTTCGGCTGCGGAGTCCAAAGACATAATTATATATTCGCAGGGCGGGGGTCGCTCGGCATCCCACTCATTCCACCACTCTCTTTTTACTAGCGCGGCCTCTTCGGCGGTGGGTTGTTGCTGATACTGAGCATTCCACTGGAACGTAGGCATTGATGCCTTGGTACGTAGTAGCGCCTCGAGGTCAAAGAACTCGGGCCACAGGGGCTTCTGTACCGGCTTCCCTGTCTCTTTGTCGTCTATATCTAGTATTGCAGGGAACTCAATGACCTCATACTGATCCGCACGCTCGTTCTGAGCCATATCCTTCACAACACGCCCTGTTAGGTCGTCCATATGCCATCGTGTCTGGATAATAGCCACACTACCCCCCGGCATCAGACGGGTACGAGCACCGAATGTGAACCACTCATATGCCTTCTCAAAGACAATAAAGTTGCCGTTAATCACGTCTTGCTCAGAGTGTGGGTCGTCTACAAGCAGTAAATGCGCACCACGGCCCGCTAGAGCTGATCCAACACCACACGCGTAGTACTCCCCGCCCACACTAGTACTCCAGCGACCGGCTGATTTAGAGTCACTGGCGAGCTTTACTGTAGGAAATATGTCTGCGTAGGCTTCACTGGCGATAATATTCCGCACCTTACGTCCGAAGTCCACAGCCAGATCGGTAGTATGTGACACCATCATAACCTTTTTGTCCGGGTTACGCCCTAGGTACCACGCCGGATAAAAAATAGATACAAGCTGAGACTTGCCGTGACGGGGTGGTATGTTTACGCACGCCCTATCCTTATCTCCTCGCTCGATGGCCATTAGGAGGTCGGCCAACATGCGGTGGTGCTTCCCAACTAGGTAGTCAGGCTGCATAAGTTTACAAAATTCGATTAAATCGTCATGTGCGGCTTTAACTGTACGCCGTTTGTCTAGTTCATCGACAAGTTTCTCTATCTCTACCGCCTCATCAACGCTAAACATGTCAATATTATCCAACATATGCTGGATTTCTTCTTGAGTAAAGTCTACAGAGGTGCTAGGCGCAGTCATTTATAGTCACATCAGCGGTAGTTACCACCACTACTCGCGCCCCACAGCTTAAAATCGGCTTATCTGTGGTACTTTGCAGCACTTCAGACGGCCCATTTATAGTTACAGAGCTACAGTACGTGTTTTTCTTACCCTGTTTTACAGTAATTACAGGTTCGGATGTCCCATTTTTGAGGTTAGCGCGGATTTTGTGCTGATTCACGTGGATATACGTCTTAGACATCCGTATTTACCCCTAATTCTGCGTCTACGTCTACAACTTCGCCGTCCAGTGTCACTTCATTCGCAGGATTTACCAGCTTTTCTAGCTTCCTACGCAGTTTTGCCTTCAAATCATCTGTTGACTGATGCGTAACGGTTACTTCTGACTTCTCTGCGAACAACCCTACGTCCGAAATCTTACCCAGTAACTCCAACGCTCGAATACGGACACGTGGGTCGGGGTTCTCGGTCTCTAATATTAGCTTATTCGTTACTAAGTGGCGCACAGAAACGGCTGACTCCACTACAGAGGCGCCAAATTCCGTGAGTATGTTGCTAGTTAGCACCAGCGAGGCTGGGGTCAGGTTAGCCATACGTTTGTTTGTTGCTTTTTTCGATGTCTTTTCAGGATCATCGGCATACGCTATGGCAAGTTTAGCTGCCACGTCTTCATCTTCTTTGCTGGGTTTAAGTTCTAACCCATGTTCTGCTAGCTCTAAGGCTGTCGTCTTCGCTGCTCGCGCACGGACACTCAAGTCCACGGCGGGGTCGTCATCAAATAGCGGAACCCCTGTCTCGGGTTCGAGTTTAATCGTCATATTGTAATCGCAGGTTGTTAAACCGGAGTGCCTTTGTACCATACTTGTTTACACAAGACAAGAAACAGTTACATGCCCTATACGCGTATTATGCAGGATGTACAGTACAACTGTGCAATTTACGTACATATTAAACAAGCCTCCCCCCAGCCACATACCATAAATGATATGTCTTACATGATTATTATACATTTCCGATCATACTCGATCACTTGTACAATAGCGCCTCTTTCAACCCCCTACTGTTCTGAGGTTCCTTTGTGTTTGGTTTTACTGTGTTTATTGTTTCGGCGTGTGTACTTGTGGTGGCAGGACTATTTGTCATAGCCCTAGAGGACGGCCTTCCCTTCTAAAATTACGGAGGAGGTTTAGCCCTTCCTCCTCTACTTCTTCTGTAAATGCATCGGCGGATAGCTGTAAGCTGCAAGCCGCTTTCAAGTCTTTTGTTCTTTTTACCATCACTCGCTGTATGTCTAAAGCTATAAACATATGGAAGTCTGCTATACGCCCTTTGCGTATATTAAAACAATACTTGTATTGGTCTTTGGAACGCTTCCTCTTCAGGGTAGCTAGGTTTGCTGCTTTTATCTGCAACGTGAACATGTCTTCGTAGTACGACTGTCCCCATAGGTCTACGCCGGAACGGTCTACATGGTAGCACTCTACCCCGTGACGCTCTAAAACATACATAGCAAAAAACTCACCTACTCTCCCTGTATGTGCCGTGTTGTCTAGCCTGTCTTTTACTTTCTTCACTCGATAACCACGTAATACCTACTAGAACATACACCGTACAGTATAAAAAATTTTTTACAAGGGGTCGGAAAAAGAGGTGGGGGGTGTTCCTATATAGAGGGGGTAGGGGTGCCGAACTCAAAAAATAACGATTTATTCGTGGAAATTAGTAATATATAGGCGCGTAGGAATCCTGCCTGACATAGCGGGTCATGGGGGCGGGGTGGGTATCGGATTCTGGCGATTCGCGATTAAACCTGCCAGAAAATGAATGATTATGTAATTACCTAACACTGGGCGGCCTATCTATTGTAAACATACCTAAACTTGTTACTATATGAACCATCAAAGCCAATATCGGTTTGATTGGTTAACGCGGCACCATTACAAGCCCGCGCATTTTATAAGGTAACAAAGCTATGAAAAATGCAAATCTTAAAGCTTCAAATTCGCGACGGGGTATAAATGCTACTGATAGTCAGATTAATGAGCTGGCTCCGATTATGACCTCCTATGTCAGCACTGCTATATCGCTGGAGAAACGGGAGCAATCATTTCTAGAGCATTGCCGCACTAAAGCGGTACCAGCTACCCATTTTATAAGCCCTGAGCAGGGGCCAAACAGGGAAGCATCTACGGTAACCGCCGATCAATATGCGAGCATGAAGCTGGCGGTTTTAAAGGGGCTCCCAAAGCTAAAACAGCATTTGGTTCTGTCCCCCGAGACCCTGTCTCTTGCCATAGGGTTATATATAGAAGATCAGTTAACTTATGAGCGCGGCAGCGATAAGGCTAAAGCTAAAACCGCTGTACTGAAAGAAATAGGCTCTAGGCTTGGGAAGCTAAGGAAGTTACTAGAAAAGAATCCCACTAATGAGTCTATAGAGACGGCCAATAAGTCCAAAGGGACTAGGGCACCCCAGCAGCCCACCGGCCCAGACAAGACGGCGGGATCGGCGGCTAAGGTACTCGAGTCAATACAACAAGCGGCCAAGCGGGCGCAGGCAATCGAAGAGCCGGAGTTCGATGTAGTAGAACTGGTTAACCTGCTAGCTAAGGCCCAGCAGATCGTAGTCAACCACTAACCACTAACCACCACCGGCCAAGGATGGCCATCCTCACTGGAGTAAGTTATGACAAAAAATGAAATCACGAAAACAATACTGGGGGCGCTGGCTTTGATTTTTCTAATCCCTGCTGGTGCTGTCCTACTCACTATGATTTGGGTACTGATACAAGGGTAACCATTATGAAAAATCAAAAATTGTTAACCCTGCTACAAGCTGATGCGGTTGATTACTATCTCCGCCAAGGGCACTCAATTGAGACCGCCAGATACATGGCCACCTATAACCATGTTGAACATACTGCCGATACAGTCGATGCCGACTGGCTAGCAATAGAGCTCCCCTGCAATCCTTGCCCCGCTCCGGCGGGGCTTTTTTTCGCCCCGAGAAAAGTCGTTTGATACCAGTAAGACCCCTGCGTAGCGCATAGCGTATTCGTCTGATACCAGTAAGACCCCTGCGTAGCGCATAGCGTATTCGTCTGATACCAGTTCAGAACCTGCGTAGCGCATAGCGTGCTCGTTTTGAGATGGATACCAGTTCAGAACCTGCGTAGCGCATAGCGCACAGCATGGCACGTTTACGTGAGTCTAGGTGTATGGTTAGGTAATTACCTAATGGTTGGTTTTGGCGGGATCGCATTGTTACTTTTACAATGTTACTTTTTTTCTTGTAATGTTACCGCAATGTTACCTTTTTTTAGGCCAAAAAGTAACAATACAAAAAGTATCTAAACGTGCTGTTTTGTGACAATGCATGATCAGGCATATGCGGAAAATGGCCTTTTTTATACTCTTTTTAATAAATAATTTATAATGTTACCTTTTACAAAAATAGTATCCGGAGTTCAAAAAATCCTGCCTTTGTTACCTCCCCTTTCACCTTAAAATAATACCCTCATATTTCCACGAAAAAGGTAACAAAGTAACATTGTTTTAAAATCAATAACTTACAGACCACACGTAGGTACACACTAGTACAACGTAGTACACTACACCGCTACCCACTAAACAACACGTTTGTGTACCATTTGACATAAGCCGCCATTCCTGTATAATGGTTTAAGTAGGTCGAGTTATGGCCTACGGGGCGACACAGCTAAACGTGTCAGCCAAACCAACCATTAGGTAATTACCTAATCAATCAATCGGAGCAATACAGTTATGAAAAATTTGAAAGAAGTAGCCAGCGATATGAACGCCCCTTACTTTGATGTAAGGATTAATGACACAGGTGCGATGAACGTACCGCAAGCACCACAGGCAAGCGCACCATCAATCGGATCAAGTGCCATGTTGGGAGAGTTGAAGATCAGTTGCTGGACTGGACGCAAGAAAGACAAGTCGGCATCAGCTACAGTGACAAGCCAGAACTATGCCGATAATGGTACGGCATCAGTCAATAAGAAGTTACTGGGTAACTGCGATGAGTTGACCGCCATACAGAAATTTGTGGCAAGCGCACGCAACAAGCACTACAGCATGACAATGCCATGGTCTGACCTAGGTATGCGACTGCTACCTACCGCGCAGTACTTCAAGTACCACCAACAGATGACCGAGTTGCAAAGCGAGTTCGAGCGCATGGTCGATACGTTCTGTAACAACTACACGTGGGAGGTGAGCAGGGCACAGGCACGGATCGGTAGTTTGTTTCGAGCCGATGACTACCCTAGTGAGTGGTCGATACGTGAGAAGTTCGCGTTCACCATCTCGTACATACCGATACCCGAGGCCGGTGACTTTCGTGTGGACGTGGGCAACGAGCAACGTGACGTGTTGGAGTCACACTATAACGAGTACTACAGTAAGCAGTTGGGTTCTGCCATGCAGGATGTGTGGGATCGTACGTACAAAGTACTGTCTAATATGTCCGAGCGACTAGACTACGGGGGCGATGACAAGAAGAAAGTGTTCCGCGATTCGCTAGTGGAGAACGTGCTCGACATAGTAGGACTGCTTGACGTGTGTAACGTTACAGGTGACAGCCAGATGTCCGAGATGGCGCGTAAGCTAGACGATACGCTACGCGGGGTCACTCCCGATGGGCTACGCAACAACGAGTCTTTCCGTGCCGAAACCAAACAGGCAGTGGACGATGTCATCAAGTCACTACCATCACTGGAGATGTAATCATGGACATCGAAGAAGTACTCTTAAAATGCGACGTAATGCGCGAAAACGAAGAAGGTATCGGGCTATCTGACGCCTTACTTAAAATAGTTGAGTTTGCTTACTACGAAGGATACAACCAAAACTCAGAGGAGATAGAGTAATGTATTACGTTGAAGCCTATGACTCAAACGACCGTCAGATACTGGGAAACCTTGACGGTCAAACGGTGCTACGTGTGCGCAACTACAAGCGCACCAAGCACTACAAGAACCTACGCACGCTACGTACGCACCGCGTGTCGTATTACAAGATCGTGGCCGTTGATGGCCGCATTGTTGAAACGCTGTAACTAAACCGAAAGTTATAACACGTGTTATAACAAAACAATTGGAGCAATACTATTATGAATACACAAGCTATGTACGCATTATCGCTAGACCAAATCGCCAACGCTATCGCTACTGTTGGCCACCAACGCACCATACTCGTACAGGGTCACATGGGTAACGGTAAGTCATCACTGCTTAATACGTTAGCAGATAGATTCCCTACCCACACGCCATGCTACTTCGACTGTACGACCAAGGACTTGGGTGATCTGAGCATACCATCACTCAACACCGAGCAGGGGTACGTGACGTACCTACCCAATGAGGAGTTGGGGTTGCACCTCGACAAGCCGGTGATACTAATGATCGACGAGTACGGTAAGGCGAATCCATCAGTCAAGAACGCGTTACTACGTGATATGTTGGAGCGCAACCGATTCCCCGAGGGCAGTATCATATTCGCCACGACCAACCTAGGCGCAGAGGGTGTGGGCGATCTGTTACCACCACACGCACGCAATCGCATCACAGTGGTCACAGCACGCAAGTCTACCAGTGACGAGTTGATTGAGTATGGTATCAATCACGTATGGGAGCCTATTGTGTTGGGATTCATACGTGAGTTCCCTCAGATACTACAGGGGTTCGAGGATGTCAAAGACCCGAACGACAATCCATACATCAACCACCCCAAAGCACAGCGTACAGCTTTTGTTACGCCAAGATCATTGGAAGCTTGTAGTGACATACTCAAGCTACGCGATCAGTATGACGATCACACCCTGACAGCTTTACTTATGGGTACCATCGGTGACCGGGGCGCTATGGACATGATGGCGTTTGTGAAGCTGGCCGACCAACTACCGAGCCTACAGTCTATCAAGGACGATCCGCTCAACGCCAAAGTACCCGAGTCAGCATCAGCCGTATGCATGACAGTGTTCCGTGCTATGGGTGCGATGCAACGTGACTGGGTTGATGCGTGGGTGACGTATATGCAACGTCTCGACAAGGAGGCGCAAGGTCTGTTCGCCAATGGCATACGTGCTAACTCGTATGCACACCGCGATGTTGTGATGCAGAGTAAGGAGTTCACCGCGTGGGCTATGCAGAACAACTACATGTTCGCAAGTGATAAGGTATAGGAGAGAGACTATGTTGACTATAGGTAAACAACTTACAGCAGAGGAGCGACTGTCCAAAGCAGTCGTCGCCATCATGGGGCATCCTAGATACACAGCACTAGCCGGTGTGTTGATGATCGGTGAGAAAACAATCGAGGATGATATACCGACAGCCTGTACCAATGGGCGTGATGTGAAGTACGGACGTGCATTCGTTGACGGACTGACCGATGCCGAATTGCGTGGGCTAGTACTGCACGAGGACGAGGGGCACAAGCTATACCGTCACCTCACTACATGGCGGTGGATGTATGACATTGACCCACACCTAGCTAACTGCGCGTGTGACTACGTTATCAACATCAAGATTGTCGATGACAACAAGGACGATGGGTTCGCCCAACTACCCGATGGGGGGCTAGTCGATGAGCGGTTCCGCGGTATGGACAGCGCACAGGTGTTCAACATACTACGCAAGGAACAAGAAGAACAGCAGTCGCAGGACTCACAGGATAACGAGTCAGAGGGTGATGGTGAACAGAGTGAAGGTGGTACCACAGGTTCAAACAATGCCGCAGTAGGTCAGGAAACTGGATTCGATGAGCATGACTGGGAGGGTGCGCAGTCTCTATCCGATGAGGAGCAACGCGAGTTGGCGCGGGACATTGACGAGGCAATACGTCAGGGTGCCATGGCCGCAGGTAAGATGGGCGGTACAGGCAACCGCGATCTCGACGAGTTACTACAGCCACAGGTTGACTGGCGCGAGGTGCTACGTGAGTTCATCCAGAATACGTGTGCGGGTAACGACTACTCTACATACGCCCGACCCAATCGCAGGTTGATGAGTCAGGGTATCATCATGCCTAGCGGTATCAGTGAGCAGGTGGGTGAGTTGGTCATTGCCATTGACACGTCAGGCTCTATCGGACAACGAGAGTTGACAGCGTTCCTGTCTGAGGTCAAGGGTGTATGCGACACAGTCAAACCTGACAAGCTACGCCTACTGTATTGGGGTAGCAGTGTTGTGGGTGACGAGGCATACGACATGCACGAGCTAGACAATCTGACCAAGTCTACCAAGCCTATGGGCGGGGGTGGTACCGATGTCAACTGCGTCACGCAGTACATGGCCGACGAGGGTATCAAGCCTCAAGCGTGTATCGTCCTTACTGATGGCTACTTGTACTCTGGTTGGGGTGACTGGACTTGCCCTATACTCTGGGCGATACTGGATAACAAGGGCGCAGTACCCGATGAGGGTAAGGCAGTACACATCAAATCGAGGGATATGTAATGGCGGCACGACTTATAAAGTTTATGGGTTCACACCCTGACTTAGTAACAGGACACATGTATACGGCGAGAGAGTACGCGAGTGTATCGGGCGTGCCGCATAACGCAATGGCTACCAGACTACACAGAACATTGGAGGCGCATGACTCACATCTACGCCCCCTACATACCGACACTAAGTTTGGCAGTAAGTCTAGGGGTACTATTACCCCCAAGCAGAGGAGTTCTTTCAGTACACACACTGAGAAGTTCTCGGGAGAATGGTTAAAGAGGAGACTGACATGAGTGATAATAAGTATGCGGGAGCATCGAAAGATTGCCTCCGATCAACTGCGGATGAGTTACGTATGGAGTGGGCAGAAGCTGTCAACACTATAGACGAGGCATTGGAGTTCTACTATGAACACGTTAGAGATACACCAGTGGATAGTGACTATGACCGCAATGACGTGGGTACAGTGCAACGTGCGTGGCAACGCATACAACAGGGGTAACTAACTAGAAGTTATAACACGTGTTATAACAAAACAACTCGGAGCAATATTATGGCTATGTTAAATTATGGGCTAGACAGTTTCACGCACGTGGAACATTTGTACAACAACACCAAACCAATCAGGGGTACTAACATAGTGCCTCTCGGGGATCGCAGACGTAAGTGGGAATGTATCATCAAGGTGTACCCACACCAGTACGTGTTATCAGATTACGGGGAGCATCAACTGTCGCACACTGCCGCAGTGATCTGGGTTCGTAATGACAATGGTACTGACACAGTATGGTTTCGTAACGAGACGGGTGACTATGCACACAATGGCAGGTACTCGTTCCTTGAGCGTTGTATGCCTATGGGCATGGACTTCATTGTGGATAGCGGCAAGCAGTACATACGTTATGACGGCAGCCGCTACTACTTACCCAAGGATGTTGCCAAGCCGGTGGTGTTTACCACCAGTAAACAGAATCCAGTAGCAGGGTACCGACACAACGGGGCATGGACATTGACGAGCGACCCGCACCCTGTACCTATCACACGAGTACGTGTTAACAAAGAAGCCAAGGCACCGTACAAAAAAGCTATCGACGGGTACTTGCACTGGGCATGGACTATGACCCCCATGCTTGAGGGCACTATGGGCTGGGATACCAACCGCGAGGCAACGTGGGGGGCTAATGCAGTCAGGGGTGACACGTTTAGAGACATGCTAATGGACGATCAACACGAGCAACGTACCACTATGGTACACGCGTTCCTGTGTGAGTTAGCACAAAGCATGGGTAACAGGTACTGGGGAGACACAAACCCAACTACTAACGTCAGCCTAACAAGTGACCCTAAGAAGTTCCGCGCCAAGTTCAATACGTGGGTTAACTACATGGGCGCGTTCAATGAGTCATTTGAAGAATACAGAGAGGTGAAATAACATGGCTGATTATTCATACAACGAGGAGGGGAAGTACTGTCTATATACAGTTGCTGACGCACAGAGGATTGCCCTGCCTTCACCCGTAGGTAACGCGACAAACCGTTACGAGTTGAATTGGTTTATCAATGAGATAAAGGAAGCCTTCAGAGGTTGTGAGGTACGCCCTGACCACGATAGCAGTCATCGAGACACGGTGTATCACGTTTACTACCCCGAGGACGAATACACTATGGGTTGGATAGAAGTAGGGTTCTGCCATACCAAAGAGAAGATAGTGTACAGTGTGTACAGTAGAGACATAGTCAATAACAAGCACAGCAACTACGCTTCGGAGTTCCGTACAAAGGTCACTGCCTTACCAGTACAGGCCATGCGGAATGCAAAGAAGTACTTGCGCAGATGTACGCACAGCGAGGTAGTGTCTGCCAGTAGGACTAAATGTAGGAGTGCGTTAATGCGTGCGGTAGATGATACTCAAACTAAGCATTGCACTGCGTGGAGCCGATTGCTCGGTGGGGAATGGAACGAGACACGCGAACAAGTGACCGCCCCAATACTCAATGAGATGTACATGCTACTGGACTCTGGGTATGAGTTTTTAGATAAGACTGTACCAGATAACCTAACGTCTTTACGCGTGGCCAAAGGGGCGAAAGATCAATCCAAGTATGACGCAGAGATGCCTATGTATGCTATTCGAGTGTACGAGAGGTTAGGTAAGCAAGCGTTCGATGTATGTACGGTGGGGGATATGCACAATATGAAGAGGAATACGCCGCCTCGAGCTACTACTTACTATGATGATTTACCCGATGGCGTGTTGGGTAAACTGTCCACACTGTCTATATGTGGGGTGGGGGACTACGTGCCGCAGGTTGGGTACCGTCACAGTGAGGCTCTGTTCTATGTCACACAATGATACGATATGGAACGATCCGACAGAAATGCCCAACGCTTACCGCGTTACTACGCTGGGGTACACCAATAGTATTGAGGTAACGTGTTTGGGTATGAATTGTGTTGACTCGGAGTGTGAGGGGTTATATGATCTGGATGAAGATGTACCGGAGTGGCTTGAAGAAAGGCTCTCGGTGCTGATGATGTGTGACCCTACACCGCCCACCGAACCTGTAGAGGGTATTGGTAGGCGCATCGACGAACACACGTTTTGGGTATTTAAATAATAGAGGGACTGATACCAGTTCTCGGCTAAAAGGAGAGGGTTATGGCGATGACGCCAGAAGGGAAGGTTAAGAAGAAGATAGTTGAGCAGTTGAAAGCGTTAGGGTGTTATTACTTTTTCCCTGCTACTGGGGGATACGGTAAGAGCGGAGTGCCTGACATAGTAGGTTGCTACAACGGGAAGTTCTTTGGGATCGAATGTAAGGCAGGCAAGAACACGCCAACAGCTTTACAGGAAAAGAATCTCAGAGAGATAAGCGACGCGTACGGAATAGCGTGCGTAGTTAACGAAGACAATATGAATGATATTAAACAAATCCTCGGAGGATAGTATGAGTATTGATGACGCAACACCAGCCGATTGGGATAGGTTACGTGCCCTTGCCCCCGCGATAGAGAAAACTGGGCTAGAGCATTGGGGTACGGCCATGGACAACCCGCCCGACGATATGGTCAACCACCCCAACCACTATACCTATGGCAACATCGAATGTATTGAGGGTATAGAAGCGAGCATGACTGCCGAAGCATTCCAAGGTTACTGCAAAGGCGCATGTCTGAAATACCTTTGGAGGTATGAGCGAAAGGGTAAGCCGCTAGAGGACTTGAAGAAAGCGCAGTGGTACCTAAACAAGTTAATAGAGGTTATGGACTATGAGTAAG
>Ga0208643_1000528_pt1 | contig 25125 bp, 30 predicted proteins | sample VirMetDEL_Nov_12_FD_184516 | JGI IMG/M metagenome (GOLD analysis project Ga0208643, IMG submission 184516) | Aqueous microbial communities from the Delaware River and Bay under freshwater to marine salinity gradient to study organic matter... | ecosystem: Environmental > Aquatic > Marine >... | reverse complement strand
AATACTTGAGAAGAAGACCATCCTTGGATAGGTACTTCCATATCAATTGTAATAGTTTGTCCAGCAGCCCATGTTAGAGGATGAGTAGTATCCCAACTTGCTTCTACTCCAGTATATGTAGTGGTCGCACCTTCCATTTGGAAATTCGTCATACTTGTATTTGCTCGAACGATTGCCGCTGTATAATAACCAGCACCACTTCCTCCTGTTGCAATACCAACGCGCTGATAGGCATCTGTATTAATGAATCCAACCGTATTTGTTGTATAATCCGCAGATAATCCAGAGGGCAGGGAGAATTGAAAAACCCCTATTGGTAAAGAAGATCCTACAATCAGAGTACCTTTAATTTTAACTCTAGAGCCAACTCTATTATAAGATAAAGCTGCTGTACCATTTCCAAAATTAGATAATATAGGGGTATACACAATTGGATCAGTCACTGCACTTCCATATAATTTAGACTCTGGCCCTAATATGAAGTTATCGAACTTCACCGTATAGGCTAAAGCCGAAGTGCTTCCAGTATGAATAATTAATCTATATGAAGTTGAGTTACTAGAAGTCTGGAATTCTACTGCAAATTTCTCAATGATCCCCGAGTTCTTAATTAAGTACGGAGCTGGTTGAATTAATACCGCGTTGGTCACATCGTAAATCCAGACGCTCATGTCATTGTCCGCGTAAGTTCCAGATGCAATCAAATATTCAAATGAACATTGAAGCACTTTCCCCTTGTCAGCGTTGTCAATTGAGAAGGCGTATGAAAATCCCTCTCCCTGTCTATTTACCGCCGTCTTAGTCCAAAGGAAGTTTGTGTTTTTTCTTATTGCCGAATCTGTTTGAGCAACAAACGTCGACGCAGGAGAGCCTCCTGTACCATCGACTGGAGAGGTTCCGGCAGCGTCAGCGTAAGTAGTCCATAGACCAAGCTTCGTTCCGTCTCTCGCTTCAATATAGTTCTTAGTGCCCTGAATAGTAGGATCAAAACTCATAACACGCTCCAATTTGTTCCATTTGATACAAGAGTAAGTGATTGATACTGAGATATAAGTGGTGCTGTCAGTGCCCCATCAATTGTCTGTGAAGAGGTTGTCGCAATAGTAACCGAGTTAACAGATGAATCCGTTTTTTTAATATTGAACACTTTTCCAGAAAACCCAACCGCCGTTGGAAGAGTAATTGTAATCGCTCCTGAAGTTGCATCGCCAAGAATAACATCATCTGAATAAAGCCCAGTATAGTTTGCAGTTTTTGTTGAAACTGCCATTGTGTTTGTTGTTGTCCAAGCAGTGCCGTTATAAACACTTAAACTTGCCATATCGGTATCGTAAACGACCATGCCGGCTGTAGGACTGGCCACACTGTTCTTCTGGGCCGTGGTCATGCGAGGAGGCATGAAGGCTTTAGTGGTTGACGTAACGTCAAGAATTGCGTTGGCATTTGGAGTAGCAACACCAATTCCCACGTTACCACCTGTAAAAATACCAGCGTAGTTATTTGTGGCACCAGTCGTAGCCGCTATATTTAGCCCGTAAGAATTAGTTACGTTGGTGACCGCTGAAGTTGGAATATAAAGCGCACTTGAATTTGTTATTGTTGCATTCGTCCCACCGTTAGATGGGCCATCAATTGCCAGCGCCGCCGCATTTGTTAAAGTTGAAGCTCCGACAAACGAATGAGACGAGGGGGTGATTCTAAAGTCTCTTTGTAAAGCAAGAGCCCCAGTAGCATGTTGACGGGTTTGTCCGATGTTAAAATAAGTATGAGGTGCTTCGGTACTAGCGGTTAAAGAAGTGTCCGCCACGCCCGTTACTAAAAACCTAGCCGTTGAGGCGGAAGTACTTGCCGCCTGAGTAAACGCATTTTGTATTTGAGTTGTGGTAAACTTGTTAGCCCCACCAACCTGAAGGCTTAATTGCCCACTGCCCTTAGTGGTTATGTTCATTGCTTCGTTTGTTCCTGATGATATGGTTCCCAGCAACACTCCAGAACCAGCAGAGTTTCCAGTAACCTTTAACCCAGTTGCTGCCGATGCCGTTGACGAATCAATTTGTAAAACCGAGTTAGTTGTACCGTTTGGCCCAACCGCAAGCGAGTTGGCACTATTTGATGTAATCGTTAGCGCATCGGTAAAGTTCTTGAGCCCAGCGATTGACTGTGCCGTTGTTAAGTCAACAAAGTTTTGAGTTGCTGAACCTGTACCACCGTTAGCGATTGGAAGAATTCCTGTTACGTCTGTTGTTAAGCTTACAGGGCCAGTCTGGTTCTTTGTCCAATCAGTATTAAGAGCACCTGTCTTTAAGTATAAATCACCAGTCGTCGTATACATCGCTATTGATCCTTTAGGGGCAGTCAATCCAGCGGTTGGTATAGTTGACGTGGTTAAAATCTTAGCAACGCCAAATAGGTCAATATTAGGCTTTAAAGTCTTAACGTCGCTCCCACTAAAGATAACCGCATCGGCGAAGATCAAGGTGGGAATTATCAAGAGCGTGATTAAGTATTTTTTCATTATTCTATCCTAATAAGTTTGCAACAATTAGACCTTCCGCAATTGTTCCCGAAAACGGCCCGGCGGTTGCCTGGAGACACTTCACAGAAATTCTTGAACCGGATGGAATTGGGAAATGCACTTCTCCGTTGAATCCACCAGGGGGAACATAGATCCTATCAACTTCAAAGCCAGCGGCACCAATTGCAAGTATCATTGCGTATCCGCCAGTGTCCATTAACGTCAAATGATTGACGGTTGCAGACGTTGAGGCAATAAGCTCAGAGTATGCTGCGTTTGTTACGCTTGTAATTGAGTAATCTCTATAGATCTTGTCAACGAGCGTTCTTGTTCCAGATGCTGCAGTAACAGCGGCCAGTACGTCCAGTTGGGTTGCTTCCGAGGCAAGCCCTGGAGCAGAAATAGAACCAACCGATCTAATCGGTAAATCAATATAAACTGAAGCCATTATTGAGCCTCCTTTGTGTTAACGAAAGCGTCAAGAGAGCCAGTTCCAGACGTTGCAGTGTAATGAAGGCGCGCCATTAGGTACTTAACATCGCTGACATTATAAAAAACATCTCCAGCAGCGGTAATTGCTTCCGTTGAATCCGGTAATAGCATCCAGTCGATCGCGTTGATACTTACTGAGATATACATTGAACCCACCGGAGAACCAGTGAAAACCGCATGAATAGAAAACCCGATTCTTTGAGCTAGTGTGATGTGTTCAGAGACAAAACTGCTCGACATGTCCGCGTCTTCAATCAATCTATTGCTTAATTGACTAACCATTATTATCTCCTTACTCCGACAACCCTAGGCTCTTCATATCCTGAAGCCTTCCCGTTTTTCTCGAATGCTGTTATTTTTCTTATTTCTTCGTTTGCTTGTTTTTCTAAAAGTCTTTTAATAGAAGCCTTATGCAATTCGCTCTTCGCATTGTGTGCCATTGAGGCCATAAATAGCGCGCTTAAGAAGTCGTCAAGCGGCTTAAATCTCTTTGCTATAAATATAATTAACTTGATCATTGTCCCGACCTTTGGAATTTGTTTGTATTTGAATCAATTGCTTTTTTAAATTCTGGATCTTTTAGAGCAAGGGTTACTGCTGCAGTGAATTTTGCAGGCGAAACTGAAGCAGCGTTTTGTAACGTCTCTGCAAAAGAACCAAGTAGCTCAGGTTGGCTTGCTAATATCTTAGAAGCCTTATTTGCAGCATTTGCGATTATTGGATTTCCGTATTGCTTGGATAGTTTTGAGCCCGCAAGGGCAACAACAGCACCCGGGCCTCCCTTTGCAGCAGCTCCAGTGGTTGCCAGTGCCGCATCTGTTATCCCTACGGTTTGTTTAACGCCTTCGCCAGCAGACTTCTTCATAGAGATATCGGCAATTTCTTTCATATTTGAATAGCGTTTGTTTTCTTTTAATAGCTGTTCAACTAAATTAGTCCCATTTTCTTGGTCGATGAGTGCAAGCTTTTCCTTCATAGAGTCTTGAAGCTTGTTTCTTAGTAGTTTTAGTTCCATTGCGACGTCAGGATCAACTCCGCTCCCCCATGCACCTGCTTTTCGGGCAGATTTATCGAGTTGCTGTCTAATCTCAAGTGCTTTGCCAAGGTCAACTTCACCATTTTTTGCAATATTTTGAAGCTTCTTTGTAATGCTATTAATTACAGTGTCGCCATCTGGTAACATTTGTTGTCTATCAACTAACTCTTTTTCAAAGTCATTTGCGAATTGTTTTATGTTTATTGTCGTACTAGGGGCAGAATACTTTGCCTTTAACGCATTCATTTGATTTCCAAGATTATTAATCTCGGCTTGGTTTAGTAGGGGATTTTTCATTTCTTCTTGGAAAACTCTTTCAATATTATCGGAAATTTTTCCAGGAATGCTTAAAGCGGAATATTCTAAATTTGGAGGAATGTCCCCACTAACTGGACTAAAAGAACCCCTCTTGAGATTTTCGCCTGCTATTTCCACAAGATTATTGTATGTAGTACCTTTTTTAGATTCTATTGCTGAAAGTATAGATTCTTTTGTAAATCCTTTGTCTTTTGCCCAATCTGGGAAGGTGCTATTAGTTGACGTGTTAACATAGTTGCCAGTATCCGCAACATAAGAAGCCCCTCTTTTTCCAGCGGAAGCCTCTTTTATTTGTTGAGCCATGCTTAAAAGTTCGTCTTCTATTAACTTTTCCTTTACCCCATCCGGGCTATTGAAAGGTCTAGAGCTTGTTAAATCTGCAGCTTGTTTATAAATCCCACTAATATTTTCACCAATATTATTCTTAACTTCTTGGGCCTTATCTGCAATGTCTTTTATTGTATCTCCAGCAGAGACTATTCCCTCATCTAAAGCAGATCGCCCGATTTCAGCAGCTCTGCTCTTGCCTTTAAGTTCAAGTAATTTAGACTTTATTGGGCCAAGTGCTTTTAGAGCTTTTTCTTCTGCGTATGCTGAAAGATTAGAACTTGCGCTCTTGAATGCGCTTCCTGTTTTGCCAAGAGCCTCTAGTCCGCCTTGAAAGACTGCGCCTGTTGCTGCATCTGTTGCTGAATTTCTAACTCTTTCTTTTGCTTGTAATGGATTAACTTCGCCCTGGGTGTCTCCTGGGTTTCTAATTGCACCAACTACCGCTCCAGCTCTCGAGGCTTGCAATAAGCGTCCTCCAAAGGTTGCCGGTGCTGCGGCGGCTGCCATTCCAAGCCTTCCAGCTAAGAATCCTGGAGCTACTGCTGCGCCAACGCCACCAACAGCTTGCCCCGCGAAGTCTGCAATGGGATGCTCTTGCGCCATTTGGTTCTGGTAAGCTATTTGTGCGTCTCTTCTTTGTGTATAGGTTGAGTTATCTTGTGGAAGAGTAAAGCCTTGTTGCTGTAATTTAGCGTCTGTATTGTCTCCAAATAGACTTTGAAGTCCAGACTGAATCATTGGTTCTGTACCGGCAATAATCTGTGGAAGGTATCCAAGCGTTGCCCCTTTTCCAATTCCAGTTATCAGTGCTTCCCCGGTTGAAGCTTGAGGAGTTTGAGGTTGGATTGGCATGTTAACAGAAGCCCAGCTTTCTGCCTTAGATGGATCGCCGCCTTTAAAGACATGTCCATCTTCAACTGCGCCAATTGCCTTCCAGTTTTCCTGTTTAGATGGATCGCCACCAATAAAGCTATGTCCGTCTTCGGTTTGACCGATTACAGGAGTGCTCATTTCTTAGCTCCATACTTAAGCCACGGAGAACCGCCTGTGCTATTAGTAGGTGTTGCACTAGGTGCGGATTCATTCTTTGAATATGCTGAACCTATAATGTTTTGAAACCTGGCCGGATCTTTCTTTTTCAAGTCTGAGAATCCCTCACCGAGCCCACTAATAACACGGTCAACTTGTTTTGCGTTGTACTCTCTTTCGCGATCAACAGTGTCTAGCGCCCTAGAGAGGAATGCTCCTAGGTTTGCACCCTTTGGATCATTTAGGTATTTTGCTTTCAAGTCAGACCACTCAGAAGCAAGCGTTTTAAATCTTAAAGCCTCTGCGCCTGATATTGTCGAAGCCCCGCCAGATAATAACGAATCAAGGGACTTTGTAACCTCTTCCGATTGTGTTGATGTTAATTGGTCAAGTGCTGCGATCTCCTCTGGAGACCCATGCTTTAATCCGCCAGCGTAAGAGTCAGTTAAAACCTTAATGCGATCTGCAGCAGCCAGGTTTTTACCAAAGTTTCCAAGAGCATTTCTTGTTGTTGGGTTTACAACGGTCTTGGCGAATTCACCAAAACGCTTATCTGTTTTTTCATCTGTTCTTTGCGCTACCTGTGAGTGTTTAAACTCAATGTCGGCAAGCTTGGTTTGTCTTTCTAGTGGTCTAAGTTTTATATCGTCTTGTATCTTTTGAATATCGACTTCTTTTTTTTGTCTATCAAGAGGGATCATATCAACTTGCGCTTTCTTTAACGCTTCATTTTGTTGTTGAAGTGCTAAGTCTGCAGCTATTTTAGCCTTTTTTGCTTCTGTATATGTCTCAAGTGGATTAATTGGACTCATTTGAGCAGGAACCGCCGCGCTTAGAAGTTCTTTTAATGGAGATTGTCCTGGCATTACCGGGCCCGCTAACTCTTGCCCGTATTGAGCTGGTTGAGCTGGAGCTATTTCAGTTTGCTTGTACTCGCCTTTAAGTTGAGCAAGTGCTTGGTCTGGGTTTGCGATCCCCATTTCGTACATTTTTAACTTTGTTTGAGTATCTGCTAGGGCCTGCTGTCTCTGAGTTTGTTGCCCTTGTAGGTATGAAGAGCCAAAGCCTTGCAATGCTTGCCCTAGCGCCATCTCGAGTGCAGATTGCCTCTGAGTGGGCCCTGATTGGATTATTTGAACCATTAGGCTTGCCCTCCAGAGAAATACTTATTGAAGCCGCCAGATCCGGCAACGCCACCGAGTACTGAACCAGCTAGTGGCAAGGCAGCAGCAAGTAGTCCGCCACTTCTAGGTTGAGCCGCTTGACCCATCTTGAGAACTTTAGATTGACCTTGTTCATTTAATACTTGATTGATTCCGCTTGATGCAAAGTTAAGGTTTTGCTGTCTCATTTGTTCCTGGAGTCCAGGGAGTTGAGAGCGAACAGCACCGATTTGATCTGCGACGCCTTTTTGCTGATTAAGAATGGCACCGATACCAGATGCGGTTCTTCCAAGACCACGTTGAGCGACCATTTGCTCAGCTCTCATCTTTTGATCTGCAGCGTTTTGCATGATCTGATTTTCTTGAGCGGTAACTTGCTGTTGTGCTATTCCACTGACATCTGTTCCAATGCCTTGTCCGTATTGACTTAGTAATTGTTCTTGTATCTTTCTTCCCCCAGGGGAAGCCATGTCTATAACTTCATTTGGAGTTGCGGCGGTCTCTTTTCCAAGGGCAACGTCTTTAAGGCCATTAAACATACCCTTAATCTCTCCGCCGGTAGCCTTATCAACTGCCTTACTAATAACTCCCCCAGTAATCCCGCCCTTACTTGGGTCGTATCCAACCGTTCCAGCAGATGCTATATTGGCTACAACGTTTACAGCTTTTCCCATTCGGCTACCTCTAATTTGTATGTACTTAATGGGCCTGCAATAGACGCAAGCTCAAAGCCATAATTTTCAATTGTGTGTTTTGATAAAGCGACGCCGTTTGCTCGGTCGTCTGTCATGCAGTAAACCGTTTTCACACCGGCTTGCTTGCATATTTCAAAGACCTGATCGGCTAAAAAGTATCCGTGTCCTGATTGACGATATTCTTTCATGACAAAGTAATCGTTAATCATGCAATCAGGGAAGTCTATACGATAAATAATAAAGCCTTTATCTGTCTTTATGACGTCAAGATTTTCTCGTTCTTTAATGTAAAGTTCGTATAGGTTCACTAAAACCGCCCGCTACAACTAATGCTCCCAAATGTATTCGTAAAGGATCCGCCGACAGTAGTCACACATTGAAGTGTTGAGGTTGTTGTTCCTGGATAGTCACAACTAAACTGTCCCACGTTTGCCGCCGCTGTACCGGAAGCCACACTTCCTACGCATGAAATGGATGTAAAGTTTTTAACAAGGCCGATATTATATATCCCAGTAGAGCCGCCATAAGAAACTCCTGCTGCAGGATACTCTGGGTTATAAATAAAACAATCCCCCGTTGTGCATGTATTTTGCGCAGTTGTTCCACCGTATACAATTGAAAACTTAAAAGCGTCAGAACCAATAAAACCATTGCTGACCCAATTGTCTAGTGATGCTTTATCGATGGCACTGGCATCATTATTTACAAATCTTCCCAATACTTTATTAGAAGAGGCATCATAGCCGTCTATTCCAGGCGCAGTTGTAGAAATTAAAAGATTAAGCGTTGTTCCGGTTGATCCTGTTTTTGCATAGACGTAATAAACAGTTCCGGCAACCTCAGAAGAACACCCAGAGCATCCCCATGTCACGTTGTTTGTCGTGGTTGTTTTAACAAAAGATCCATTAACAGATAGAATACATTTCCCAACCTGAACTGTGTTTCCATCGACGTAGGCAAGGGCGCACCCTTGATGAATTCCATTAGTAACAGTTGCGAAATCTGTAGCGCTTAAAGCAGATGCCTCGAGAGTTCCGTCAGTAACACAACCACCGTCAAGCGAGTTAACCTTTGATACGAGTTGATTAAGGTCAGCATTGAGAGCAGATGAGGTTAATGTCTGCCCGGTCGAGTAATTCGTCCTACTAGTTGAACTGCACGTTGCCGCGAATATTTGATTGGATATAAAAAATGTTAATAAGAGGATAAAGTATTTCATATTGCAAATTCCCCATTTTTATTTAGCTCGACCTGCGCAGAAATAAGACCAATGTTTCCACTGATAACGTCTTGTTCAAAAGATATTAACAACGCTTCGCCTGTCAAACTAAGGTCTCCCTTTACTGTAACTGGCACCCTATCATCGCCCAAACTGTCAATGTCTAATTGTGACACGTCCAGGATAAATGATTCACTGATATTCGGGAACTCGTACGTTAGCGAGTCGAATGGATCGACGTTGTAACTCGGATAAGCCTTTACGGTAATATCGTTATCGCTTGCAAGCGCCTTAACTGTCAGTGTTTTGAAGTTGTATGAAGTTGATTCGTCGTCTGGTTGAATATATGAAAGTTTCATTATTGCAGGAATTGATAGCTGATTAAGAGCTGTGTCCTCGTCATACCTACTATTCTTGATCGAATAACTAAAGATAAAACCGGAGTCGTCTCCGATAAAAACTGCCTGGTTCCCGCTGTCGTCTTCGCTGTCACATGCAGAAACAAGGTTGTATTTAAAATCAAAGATCCTAAAGCCACCGATTTTCTCACTGTAAACATAGGCCTTGCGAATGCTTGTATCTTGCCCTTCCGATAGGAAGGTTAAGTATTGCGAGTTGATTGTATAATAAGCACTGAAAACATTGGCGTAGTTATCTGCATTGATCTCTTTTGTCCATCCGGTACGGGTGAAGATGTCATCAATATCGCCATCGCCTAAGGTAAAAGGAGTGTTGTCCGCTTTTCTAACCAGTGTACCTCTTTTGATTACTCTCCAACCGTGGTCAGATAGGAAGTAAATCAATCCGTTTCCAATTCTAATAGTATCAGCAGAAACGCACCCAATGTTGTCATCAAGAACCGCCTGGGCAGCAGTGCCACCTATTTCTGAGTAAATCGTTATTGAGTTTCTCTTAAAAACTACCAAATAAGGAGACAACGAAGCATCATCAAAGAACCCAGTAGCAAGCCCAGTTATGGGCCCTTGTCCAGCGGCCAAAAGAACTCCAGGTACGTCGGCATTGTCATAAGCATCTGGCAAATACGCCTTTGAAAAGAAGACTTCGCTCGGATAAGTTGAGTTCCCCGCATAGGCAATCTTGTCACCAAATACGGTTAAGTATTTACCTCCTCCTGACTCTGGAGGGAAATTAGTCGTTGGTGGCGTTATCGTACTCGTGGACATCGCCGTAATGTTGGCAGATGTCGTTCCTAGGTTTATCTCTGTTGAATATAGAAACGATCCATTTGCAGTCACGTTCTTTATGTAAATTCTAACCTTATCAATTGAAAGGTTTGTTGCTGATGCTGGGATTGATGTTATTGCAATAGTCTTATTAACCACTGTCGCTGCAACCGTCGCCGTTTCATTGTAGTTTGATTCAAAACCAGTCGCAGTCGAATAAAAGGTAATTGCAACCTGATAAGTCGTTCCATTAACCAAAGACCCGCCCGCTGCAATTGTAGCAGTTGCCGTTGATGGAAGGGCTTGCCCCAATGGACTAAAGTTCGTTCCATCGTAGAAAAATAGGCCATCGCTGCCTAATGCAATGATGTGCCTATCTATAAACGTAACTGCTCGGTGTTTTACTCCTGCAGTTAATCCCGTCTTGAGGGATGTATGCGCCCCTGTGGGGCTTATTTTATATAAAACTGTCCCTACTTTTGCCAACCGGTATGCTGTGCCTGTGCCTTTTTTGAAAAAAGACTGGCTTGTAACGGAGCCACCTAAAGAAGTGTCGTTATATCTCTTGAGTCCGTATCTAGTTTCCTCGATTCCTTCATTGCTTATAATGTTTCGACAGTCAGACAACTTGTCTTGGTCAAGGATACGGTAACTAATTGGCTTATTTAGCTTGCGATAGTCTTTAATCGCTCGTTTTCTAAGTGTCACCTAGCACACTCTCTTAACGGACATCGCTTGCCCGCCCGATCTTCCAAATATGCCCTTGGCTTCGTCTCTTATTCGTACGTAATTGTTCTTTTTAGACTCTTGCCCGTCTTGATCCTTATCCTCATAACCCTTCCAAACAACTCCGGCATCCAAAACCTCTTTTAGTGAAGGGTGAAGTTGGATTGCCCGGTCTCCATCGGCAAAGATGCGAGATGGGATTCTATAAACCCAGTACGAAAGCGTATAGGTTGAGCTTGGTCGTGGGTAAATAAAGATTTTATCGTCTGTCGTTCTTGCGTAATAGTAAGGAGTGCCTGTGCTTGTTAATCCTGGGTCATATTTCAGAATATCATCCAAAGAATTCTCACTTAAGCAGTTTCCACTCCCTTCGATGATCGGATCGCCTGACATGCATGATACCAGGGCGTATTCTGGAGGCTCTATTAGCGAGTTTGCGGCACTTGAGATCGTGAGGGTTGTGGTTATGTTGTCTTCAATCGTAGTGTGCAGGAAATAGCTTCCAGTGCCTTCCTTTAAATAGACTCTTCTGTGGATAACGGTTGGCTTTACGGTTGCCGTCCCATCATAGAGATCAATGTCTGTTAAACTTAGCGAAAGGTTAGGGGTTGCCGTTGTAACAGATGTCGATGCTGTTGATGGCTCACTCTCCAATGATTCAACTTCTCTTCCCGATTCATCAAATAGGACAAATGTGACTTTAACTCTAAAAGCTGTGTTGTCTGTCAAAGAACCGCCGTTTGCAGTTGCCACGGTCGCCCTTGTTGGTATTTGTGGGGCTATTGATATCTCTTGGTCGCCTGAAACAACCTGTTTCTTCATTTTAAATCTAAGAAACGGCCATTTGTGTGAGCTAGCAATGTCCTTTTGGATGTCGTTTATCCATGAAATAACTCTTGCCTTTGCAGCGTTGTCTCTGAATCCGTACTTGCGCACAAATTCATTTTGTAATGCCTCACCATTGTAGGTTGAACTCATTATTTTCTTCCTTTGCCGCACACACTGCGACCACTACCAATATAATAATCATCATTGTTGATTGCTGAACAGAGAAGTGCCCATAGGCGTTGCAGAATGCTGCGAATACGATGCTTGAAAAGACGCGATACTTGTCATCCTTAATTGCGTACTTGTAGAGGAAATAGAGGAACGTAATTAACCCCACTAGTCCAAAAGCCGTTACGATAGACAAGAAGCCACTATGCTCTTGAACGACGGTTGCGCCCTTGTATGTGATCTTTTGATCTGCATACCAGCCGACTCCGTTACCAATAAGCCATGCCTTCATGCTTAACTTGCTTATTAATTCCTTCCATATCACCAATCGCCCACTGTCCATGCCATTCATGCCAGTAAAAGATACTGTTAACATCGAAACAATCGATAAGAGATAAAGCCATTTCTTCTTAATAAGGTTTCCCTTGTAGTAATAGACGAACCCAGCGAGTCCTGTGAGGATTCCTAGTGATGAACCTGTTGAACATAGTGCCGCTATTGCTATTGGCAGTGCCCACCTCCATCCCTTACGATTAAAAGCGATCAAAGAAATGCCTAAGTAGCCCCCAGACATGTTATTGCTTCCAAAAGTTCCACTTGATAACCCAAACTCAACGGCAACCTCACCGATTATTTGAATATCATCATGGAAAAGCTTCATTACTGCATACTCTGGAGAGTAACCAAGCCCATTTAAGAAAATAACTAGTGCCTGAATCAGTGAACCGATACAAATAGCGTTCAGTATCCATGAAAAGTACTTGGCTTCAAAGCACTCATAGAACCGAACAAAGAAGAAGATGCCTGCGCACAAGTAGAATCCATGAAACATTACATTGATCGACTCAACCATGTGCTGATTAATCACTAGAAAAAGAAACGCGATTGCTATCGTAACCCACGCCTTTAAAGGCAGCTCTCTTTTAGGGGAGTTAAACATTATACCTATTAAGCCACATACCATTGCAAATAAGTTATCTTTCGACGTCCGATTCATATCGACAGAGGCGAGCCTATTGTAAACAGGCAACAAGGCAATCAGTAAGCAGGTTAAGCCGTGTGCAATCGCGCTTCTCATTTAATTATAGTCCTACAACCATGATTGTGCCGACGTCGTTAGACGTTACACTTGCAACAGTTATTGCAGATCCACTTTTTGTAACAAGACCTTGAGCTTCGCTAGTTCCATTGTTAAATGAAACATGGTCGATAGTTCCAAGGCCGGCACTAAAAGTTCCTGTAGTAACAGATGCGAAATCCAATTCCCAAACTTCCACTCTCATGTTTCCCATAAGAGACTTTCTTTTAAGTGTCGCTGAAAATGCCATAAATACTCCTTATAGCTTAATGTAAACTTGTACTGAACCAGATGCAGCAGCAGCATCGTAGAAAATCCCACCTGGAACTTCAGTAGCAACGTCAGCGGCGCGAGCAGCTAAGTAACCAGCGTTAACTGAAGACATGTAGAATCTTTTCCCAGCAACCGCTGAACCAGCACCAACATCAAAAAGAGCTGAGTCTAGTTTACCGTTAGTTTGACAAGCACAGATTGCTCCAACAGCACAAGCAGTTTCCATAATACAAAGTGGAGATAATCCAGCAGTTGCAGAAATGATAACTGAAGCACCATCGTCTGCAGTAAGGTCAAGAGTAACTGCTGAACCAGCAGGAATGCTTACTGAGTGAGAGTTCTTTACGTTGATTGATTGTTTTTCAATTGAGTTTGCGTCAACTGTACCGTCGTAGCTTAAAGCAGCTCCACGTCCAATTGTTCCGTTGAATGCGTGAACATTCATTGAAACTAGTGCGAATAAACTTATTAATACCTTTTTCATTTGTTCTCCTAAAGTTAAAGGGGGATTGCTCCCCCGTTTATTATGTTGTTGGCGTGATATCTTTTAACCAACCTTGGTATCTCAAGACTGAACATGCAAAAACACCTTTGTAAAAAAGACGTTGTAACATTGCATCTTGAGTTTCTAGGTCTTCTTTTTGAACGCGTTTCATTTTGTACTCAGGGTGAGCATAAAGACGAACGTATTTCTCATTCAAGAAGATCATTGAAGCGTCTGGAGCTAGGTTGTCTACGATATGATCGATTCCAGAGTAAACTAGTGTGTTCCCACCGTGTCCAAGATTATCAAGAGTAGATTCTCTTGTCGTTCTTTGGTGAGGCTTAAGAAGCTCGATGAAAGAGTTCATTACACCTTGTCTCATGATAACAAGAGTTGGTTTTTCGTCACCTTCAGAACACCCACCCAAAGTAGCTTGGTGAAGAGCTGAAGTAACTGCTCTATTTGTTCCAGAGTTAGAGTTTACATAAGCAACGTGAACAGAAACGTCTGTACTAGTTACGCCACCGTAATTAACTGCAGATGACTTTAAGAATGCTTGAACACCAACAAATTGCTTAGTTGTTAGAGCACCTGTTGCCGCTGTACCATCAGAGAAAATCCCTTTAGTAAAACGTTGTCTCATTGCCATTTCCATCATCTTAAGTCTTTCAGAGACAAGGTTAAGACGAGCTTCTTTTCCTGAGTTTCTAGCAAGGTCACGGTGAGTGATTACTAGTGATTCTTGAAGTTCGATTAGGTCGAACGAAAGCTCAGTGAATGGGTCGTACATGTCTAAAGATAAAGACTCTGCACCTTGGTAGTAAGATCCGTTAGTATCAAGATCATCAACATAGTTGAATGGGAAAGTTTTCTTTTCCCCTGAATAGATACCTTCGTTTTTCTTAAGTCTGTTTAAATAAGCGTGGTTCTTGAAAATAGCGTCTTTTACTCCGCCTTCAGCATCGATACCTTTTACGGTTAATGCTTGTACTTGTCCTACTGATAATGACATTTGATACTCCTGTTATTAAATTGAATCCCTAAGCATACTTTCATAGTCTCCGGCCTTAAAGACCATGTCTTGTTTTTCGCCCCTAGAACTAGATGAAACGCCTGATCGTTTAAGTGCGCTTGCGTTTGCTTTGGATTTAGTTGCCAAAAGCTTCTGATAACTCTGATTGGCCTTAGCTATTTCTTTTCCATAAGCAGCGTAAAATGCATCCTCAACGCTCATTTTTCCTGTTGCATCTGCTGACCATACTCCCTTGACCTTTTCCCAATCCGCTTTCACTCCTAGCTTTGATAAACTTGCTGCGACTGTTGCCTGGACTTGTCCAAGCTCACTCTCCCAACCGTTTTTAATCGACGCTAGTTCTTCGGTCTGCTTGCTCTTCCCGAAGTTGTTAAATTGCTCGCGCAGTTCTTTAATCTGCCCTTCGTATTTAGCAATTACTGGTTGCTGCATCTTGAATTGTTGTAGTTCTTGGTTGTAAGCACTTTGAATAAAGGCAAATAGTTCAGGATCTTGAGTCTGCCATTTAGTAAGCATACTCGTAATGATGTTATTGTCATTAACTACATCACTGATCTCTTGTTCTTTCTGGGCAAGTGCCTGCTCTGTTTCCTTGAATTTGACCTCTTTTTGAGCAAACTCTTCGGTTTTTAGCCTCACTTCTTCCGCGTGGGCCATAGTTTTCTTGGTGTAATCGAATCCTTTTTGAATGATCTCTTTCAACTGGTCAGGAGAATTAATCTTAATAGGCAATCCATTGTGAATGGCACCCATTTGGTTGATTTGTTCAATCGCCTGTGCAACGGCTTCGTTGTTTACAGCCTCTTGTCCTACCTTGTTTAGGATATCTCTGGGGTCTGCTTCCTCAGTGTTTTCTGATGGGTTCGTTTCCGCTTGTCCATCCACATCGGAGACCTCAGTTGAAACATCATCGGTTCCGCTGTCTTCAGCGGTTAACTCGTTAGCTGCTTCCATTAGGTCGAATACTTTTTCTTCTGACATTCTTATAGTCCCTGGTTATTTAGGTTGGCCGGAATGGCTCCTTCATTTGCCTGTGGAACGCTCATTAAATCATTTGGAACAATGAGAGAGTTGATAGAGGCTTCTTTCGCCTGCTTTTCAAAGACCTTTCTTTCGTCGCCACTTAAAAGATCGACCGAGGCACTTCTGCCTAAGTCCATAGCTCCTTTAAGTTTAATGTTTTGTTCTTGTAGCTGTGCAAGTTGGTCTTCGTAGTTCGCTTGCATAGTTTGAGCTTGTTCTTGTATCTGTTGCATTTGAGCTGCTTGTTGATCTCTTTGAGCAAGAGACTCGATGATCATGTCCTTTTTAGGAATGTCTGCAACTTTTAGGAATTCTTGGATTGTTATATGTCCGCCGTTAAGTAGCATCATATAGACTGCATTAACCGCGTCTTTATCCACTCCAGCCATTGAGCCAGGAGAGATTTCGACGATGTAATCTAGGTCTTCGACTTCGAGCGGGTTATAGACAACCTCTTCGATCTTAGTTGAATCGCTTCTAAATCTTAAAACCTTTTCTTCTGTCCAGTTATTAACGATTAGGCTTGCAGTTAATGAGGCAAGTCGCTTCATTGAATAATATTCTAAGACTCTGTTCTTTAACCTGATTCGTCCGACTGCTTGAGTTTGGATCTTTTGGACAGTAATGCCCGAAACATTCCCTTGTGGCATACTGCCATTCATGGTTGCTTCGTTTTGCCCCGAGATCATTTCCATTGTCTGTTGATCAAGGGTTTTTCTGCGCTCTAGTTGAGGCGAAACTTGCCCTGGTTCAAGACGTCTTAACTCAGTACCACGTTTCTTGAGAACGACGATTCCAGGGGCATTTGTGAGCTTCTCAGCATCAACTTCCGCCTCTGTGTCTCCGATCCAACCTGGATTACTTGTTAGCCTTAAGCCTTCAAGCTCTCTAAAGTCCATATCATTAAGCGTTCTTTGAGCGTCAATGATGTTTTTAATCTCACCGAACCCATAGATAGTTTCGTCTTTGTAGCAATAGAATGGAACGACCGGAAGCATCCCATTTTCTTCTGGATTGGCACCGTCATATAAAATAACGCCTTCGATCCACTTGATAACTCTCCAACCATCTTCAAACTTAGGCTCTTGCCCAGTAGGATTGATCTTCTCCATCTCCTCGTGTTCTTCGAGGTGGTTTTCAATCATCTTAACGATCAATAGACCTTTGTTAAGTTGCTCTGCTGCTTGAGGGTTTCCTTGTAGAATCTCATCAACCTTCGCACTCGCCTCTTCATAAGAAGCTTCTGGAGGTAGTCCAACGACAGCAAGCAACTCAGCTTTTTGAGCATAATGAGCTGCCTTGTGTTCCTTGTGGTTTTCCCACTTAGTGATATCAGGAGACTCAGCGTTTTTGAATTGCTCTGTCTCTTCTGTTATTTCTTCCTGAGTTTCCTCTGGTTCAATGTTCTTTAACGAGTAATCCCTAATCCAGGTCTCATTGTAATTAAGAATGTCCTTTGCTTTGTATGCCTTAGGTTTTCCCATGGCAGCGTCACGCCCAGATATATCTCTTCTTTCGAAGTTATCATCCCTAGAGTCGTCAACCATAGACTTGCCGCCCTTGATTGCTTTAATCTCCTTAGCAAATTCCGGCCATGAGCGAGCTAGCGCTTCTCTTCGCATAGGAATTTCTAGGTGCATCTTTTCAGCGTGATCAAGAGAGCCGACGTTTCCGTCTAGCCAAACATATTTCCAAGGGAGTTGTTTATACTCAACCTTGCCGTCGCCGTTGTCAGCATCGGGATTATAAAAAGCGTAAATATAACCAGGAGCACTCATAAGGGCCGATCTCATTAGAGATGGCAGTAATAGTTGAAGGTCTTGGTCTTGATAAACCCATCTAATAGATTTCTCGAGCATGTCTGCTTGAGGTTGTTTTGAGCTTTGAGAAGCAGTGAGGAGCGTTCCTGGCATGGCGTCCGTAAGAATAGGGACTTCGCTTTCTATGATCTTAAAAATGTGGTTTTTGACGGTCTTGACGTTTTCACCCGTCTTGTGTTGTTTGCCATAATAGGCATCATCATATTGCTCCCATTCTTTTTCAAACGGCTTGCGGTATGACTGCAGTTCCTTTTTGGCTTCTTTTGCAATCTTTAATGATTCCTCAGTCGAAACCATACTCATATCATCGTCGGGCTTTTTTGTGTCTTCATTTTGCATATCTTTAAAGGTAAGATTGAGGGGTACAATGCACAACACATATTCGGGAAATCGTAATGAGTGAACTAGAAGGATTATTTGAGTTTGAATTACCAGATGGCGCTAAGGTTGAGATGAGTATTCATCGAGCGAGATCGCTTGGATGCAAAAACATCACGAAGAGATGCGACGAGATTGTTGAGTACTATAAATCCAAGGCGAAAAAAAAACACAAGAAAGATGGCTTTGTTCCTGGTTGGCAAGAAAATATTCGTATGTATATTTCATGTCCGTTCCAGTACCGGAGGGCGCTGAAGGAATTAGGACTAGTCGAGATCGGGAACGATTCTACGCCCCAAGACTCGACGAAGACATCGAACCCTTTTAGCAACGATGCGATGATTAAGGCGGCTATTGACTCTGGTGTTTACTTATCAGGTAGAGAGATCGATGCGCTTAAGTCAGGTGACTACTTTAAGGACTTACCAGTCGTAGATGAAGCCAGCAACGATTGAACCGATTAATGATAGGGTTAGAACCACGACAATAACCAACTCCCACCACTCAGTCTTTTCGACAACCTCTTGTCTTTCAACAGGAAGTCCTCTTGTTGTTGGGACATTGTTAGTGGTGACATGATCAAGCACAATCTTGTTATTGCTGTCTAATACTTCAGCTTTTCCCCTAATGATCCAAGCTCCCAGGTTCTCATCGAAGCGGGCAAGATGTCCGGTTGCGGTTATGCCAATCAATTGCTCACCTTTTACTGCTATTTGTATGATTCTATCTTGCATTTTCGTCTCCATACCAGTCATCTCTCTTTCCGTTAAATTCACTCATTGGGTCGCCTGATGGGCTAAATATCTTTGCCTTAATTGGTTTTATGTCGTGGACTACAGTTTCAATCTCTGTCTCAATAGCTTTCTTGTAAAGATGGTCATATTGGTGCTTACGGAGCTCTCCTCCTAGATCGGCAATGAGTCTTAGATTGTAAATCCCCATCCAAAACAACAAAACAATGGCGGCCCAAAGTAATATCTCCATTAGTAATCCTCCAAACTAAACACGCTTTTCTTCTTTTTATCTAATTTTGCTATTTCTTCGCGTGATTTGTCCATGGTTTCGAAGATTAACTTCTTTGGCTTGTCTGGGTTATAGACAGTTGCGGACTCGTAAATCTGATTGAATCCTTGTAGAGCAAGACAGGTTGCCACAACTCTATCTTTTCCATTAAGCTCGACACTACCGTCGGATTCGCGAGTACATCTAAGCATCTCTTTAAGCGTGCTGTCGTCTAAAATGGTAACTTCTTTGTCTCTATAAGCTGCAATAAGGGCGTTTAGCATAACCTGCTTTGTCTTTACGTTAGTCTGCCATCCAACCTTGCTTGTTATCTTGTGTTCGTCTAATTCGTCGTTGATTTCTCTATTGTAAATGCGAGCGTAACCCATGTCTTTGATGGCGTTCAAGGTTGTATGCCCCATTGCATTGACCTCGGGCACAATTATAGCGTTGTTGTATATCCTTGCAAGCTCAACCAGGCATCGACCAAAGTGATCAGGGTCAAGCTGTCCGTGAAAATGAGCAACTTCTTTCATGTTCGAATCAAGTATCTTTGCATGAGACGCATCTCCTATGTCTAAACCAAGCGAAACGTCCGCACCTATCGAGTACTTCATACCGTTTTGAGGCACAAAGTAGACCGTTAATAGCTTTGGATACATTGCCAGGAATGTTTGCTTGATCTTTACTTCATGCTTCTTGGTTGGGTGATTTCTCAAGTCCTCAATGTCATGCTTAAGCGATTCCATATCAAACACAGGGCGACCTGTTGAAAGGAATGCCTCGGATGGATAAGAGGGGAAGTCTTGCTTGAATCGCTCGTGAGGCTCGAGTGGAGAATCAGAGGTCTTCGAGTACTCTGATATCTTAAGCCGTCTCCATGCCAAATTGGCATTTGTTATGTCAGGGCATCTTCTTGTTAGGTCAATCTCTTCTTTAGTAAGAATAAATCCACGTGGAACATCGATAGCGTAATCTGGGATTGACTGCCATGGTACAAAGAAAGGTCTGTATATCGAACTACCCTCTTCAGCAGCACACCATAGATTATAAAACGCTTCACCATCCCCACTCATGCCATTAGCAGTTGATTCTTTTACAATAGAAGTACCTTTTGCAAGAGGGATACTATTCTGCAAACCTTCGTCGGTCTCCATTGCATGTGGAAAAAAGGCAAATTCAGACAAGTGCGCCCAATTTCTAGTTCCAGCTCGACCCGCGTTCGCATCTTGGGCCGTCTCATACTTAAACCCAGACCCAAGTCCAGGCTTTGCGTTTCTTAATTCTCTGTTTGGATTATCAAAAAGAACTTCATCACTATTGTCCTTTGCTATCATTGGTCTGATTTTGTCTGGAATATGAGTGATGTAGTTTGAGTAGATGCTTTGAAGCTCGCTAGTGCGGCCAAACTTGTCGGCCATAACTAATCCGCGTTCGTTATACCTTGTTACTGTTCTGTGAATATTTATTCCGGCCTCTAGCGTTGAAAATCCGCATTGTCTGGGTTTTAGTATGATTGCCCTTATGATTCCGGTTGGAAATGAATCGACTCTCCATTGGAGGTATTTCTTCTGATAGTCCCTTAGAATAAAAGGTTGAATCCCGTGAATCTTGGTCTTGATCTTTAAGACTCTCGGACAATAGTATGAAAAATCAAGGATACTGGACATGTGCCCATAGCTTTTTTAGACTTATGTTTGAAATTGTCACCTGGTGTACGCCGAACTCTTTGGCAAGTTTACACTGGGACTCTTTAGCGGATAATCTTTTCTTTATTTCATACACCATAGAGCTTGTTAATTTACTAGATGCTTGCCTCTCACCTTTTGCTCTATTTCTGTTTAAAACACGAAATGAATGTATTATGTTTTCACTTGGTGTAACCCATTCAAGGTTTGAATAATGATTATTACCAGTAACGCCATCTATATGATTAACTTGTGGTTTGTTGTTGCCATTATGAACAAAGTGCATGGCAACACATCTATGAACTTGCACTCTTTTTGGCTTAGCGCCATCAGAACATAGTCTTGTTACCCTATATCCCCTTATGTGAACTTCTAGTTTTTTCTCTGTCCACGTGTCTTTAAGAGTCTTGTTGCCCCATCGTCCGGCCTTACTCCTACAAGTAAGAATCCTGCCATCAATAGTGATCCGATACCCAGGAAATCCCTCGACATCGGCCCACCCTCTTGCAATGTTTTCTTCTATGTTCATTATCTCTTCTTTTTAGACAGTTCTAATTGAGCAGCTTCAATGAAGTTACAAAGAGCGAGTGCGCGGTCTAGTGCAAGACAAGCGTCTTCGATTGCTAAATCAATTTCACGAAATCCTACTGGAATCGCTTGTAGTTTAACTTTCAAGTTAGTAATCACAACCGATGCTGGGATTTGAATGTTAACAACTGGAGCTTCTTTAACTTCTTCTGCTTTAACTGTCTCAACAACCGGACACTCAACAACTTCTTCCTTCACTTCTTTTTTAACTGCTTTTTTCTTTGTCATATATAGCTCCTTAAAATGTATATTCTTCTGGTTTCTCTGCTGCAAGTATGTCGTCTGAGTTAATTTGGAACCAAGCATGAAACTCTTTTGCCGTTAAATCAAGTCTATGCAAACGAATGCGCTCTTTTGGATACATGTCTTCACTTGGAAAGTGTCCGCGAGCTTCTTTCATTAATAGGTCGTAAGTCATTTGATGACTAGGTGGAACCTTGATTTCAACAAAGACCACAAATCTGTCTGTGTCGTTGTCCTTGTAATATCTGCAAACTTGGTCTTTTGTCAGATGATGAACTCTCGGAGCGTTGTCAACTTTAACAAAGCAAGTCTCTTCGCACTTCTCAATGTCGATACCGTTCAGTAATTCCATATGAGCGTCGTTCAATTGCCCCTTTAAGCGGTCTCTCTTGAGTATCATGAGCATTAGCTCAAACTCGTTGGCTGATTGCTTTTCGCCCATGTAAAGCTCAATCAACTTTGCCTTTAGAGCAGTAAGCTTTCGTGTCTGCATTTGTCCGCGCTCAAATTCTTTCTTCAATAAAGGAAGGTCGTTGATATTGTCCTTAACTTCCTTTGCGTCCGCCTTAGCCATTAGTTGTCTCCGAGTGTTTTAATATAATCTTCGTATGAAACTTCTACGTTTTTGTTGGTGTTGTCGCTCTCTATCTTATTTCTATCAAATTGCTCAAGATAGTTTTTACCTAAATGAATAAGCATTGTTGTGTTGCCCTTCATTGCTTCTGAAAATTGCTTGCGTCTAACAGAGATTTTTCCCATGTCCTTATGTCTCTGTGTATAAGCCGAAAAAGTGCATCCAAACTTCTCCCTAATTCTTTCTTCTAGGGTGTCAACCGACATGTCAAACCAAGACGCTATTTCGCCAATAGTTGCCTGGTAATTACAAAGCTTTTCAAACTGTTCAAAGTCAATCTCAATTCTAGGTCTGCCCATAATCTTTGTCTTAGGCTTAGTCATGAGTTGCAAATCCTACGTTAATTAGTTTGTCGTTATTGGCAAATAGGCTGATAAGTTTGTTGATAATCTGAACATCGTCAGTGTTTACACTAAGGGTGATGTCAAAACTCCCATCGGCAGTACTCTTGATTGACTTAATAACCGCCTCACATGCTCCAATTGGTTCACTCATTTGTTACCCCAAACATTATCCACATAGTTGTGATGACCTTGATTTCGTTGCCGTTAAACATTGGATGATTCTTGGTGTACTTGACTCTCCAAAGATGGGCGAAGTACTCAGCTAGTGCCTTATACTCCTCAGGATAGTGAGTTCTAATCCCGTTTTCTCTGTCTGAATAGGAAGAAATTGCCATCATGTTGTCCAAAGCAACCTTTGACTTAGTAATCCCAAGCGACTCGCGCACCCATCTAAGGCGTGAGCCAATGTCGTTAAGGCTTCTAAGTTGTGTTGTTGTCATGTAAATAAGTTTCCGAGAAGTCGGATGGGTTGTCAAACTAAAAAGCTTTTAACTTAACGAGTGCTTTTCAATTACATCCAATGGCACCAACCAAGTAGGTAGGTCTGCGTGTTGCAAAACCCACCTCTTTTGATCCATGGATAAGTTGCTTGGATTCTCGTTAAACTTTTTTAGGAGATCTAGGTAATCACAAATTTCCTTCTTCTCCTCTTCACTTAATTCCTTCCATGTTCTCATAACAACCCCAAAAGCCGCGCGCGATCTCTCAAGTGAGCATTGGCCGTATCCGTGCTTAGTTTGATTTCTGATAGAAACAGCTCTCTTAAATATGACGGTATCTTCGCCGTTCCAACCAACTGTTCTAGTTTCATTTCTCTAGTTGTTCTATCGACTCTTTTTCCATCCCATCTAGGTCTTGGAAGGTTTGGAGAGTGAATCTGTATTTCGCCCATGGCCTCATAATCCGTTTTTCTTCCTAGCATGTCATTAACGCCAATCATTTCGGCTACTGACTCGGGTCTTCCCTGAGCAATTCCCATTGAGCGTTTAAGCTTTGCCATCTTTTCAAAATTAAAAGTCCCGTCTGGATTGCAGGCTTGCCAGTCTTCTATAAAACCAGTTCTGCGATTCTCAATAGACCTCTCGCTCTTCCACTTTTCAGCTTCACGAGTGTCTTTAAACTCGTAATAAACAAATTCTTTCCCAATATGAAAATGGGCTTTATTACCCACAACTTTCCAACACTCATCTTCTGGAATATGATTGATAGCTCGTTCTTGTCGTTTCATCTTTTTTCTTCTCCTTTTCGAATATTTCTTGAATTATGCTGTACTTAACCGGTTTGTCTTTAACGTATTTGTTCACTTCAAATGGCAATACGTAATATATATCTTTTGGTTGATGAAATCTGTGCTTTGCAATTTTTACAAAGGTAATTTTTTTATCCTCTTTAGTTTTAGTTTGAAGAGTAAAGAAATAGTCGCTTTTTGAGTAATATTGGGCCGATCCTCGAACGTCTTCCCCTTGAAACTGAAAGCTTTGTTCGGTTTTTACGCTTTTGTTTGTATGAGCAATAAACATTAAGGCAATTTGGTTTAAAAAAAGGTTTTTCTTAAGTCTGTCTAATAGTACGGCCACTTGGTTCGGCATAACCGTATCTCCTAAAATCCCTCCTGTAGTTATGTTATCCCAAAACAAAGCCTTTATATCGTTCTCAATAGCAAAAGAGATAATCGCATCTAATTGCTCTTCCTTGGTATCATACATAGAAACAATCTTAGACTCGGAGGCGTACCTAAGGTTTTCCCAACAAACCGGCTCTCCTTGCCGCTCAAACCCAGACGAGTATTCTATGTCCGTTTCTTCGGATAGGATAACCCCCACTTTTTTAATCTCTGAAGTGTCAGCAATGATCGATCTGAGCAAAGTTGACTTGCCCATCGAACTTGGGGCCAGAAGTCCATGAATACAACCCGGTCTAAGGCCGTTAATAGCCTGTAGGAAGCGATATCTTGACCCAAAATGCATTACCCTACCGGCTTGCTCGTGTAATCGAATCTCGGCCAAATCAGGCGGTAATTCAAACATCGGACAAACCTCCGCGTTGGTTGCGTAGCGCCTCTTGCTCTGCTTCGTCGTCGGCATTTATTTGTGCCATCCAGTCGTCCACTGTTTTCTCCTTGCTATCTTCCTTGCTTTTATTAATTAGAAAATTTCTTATCGAATCCTTTTCGTTGATAAAATAATACGTGAGATATCTATCCCATTTTTTATCAGGATCTTGATTTACTAAAAACTTCAACCATGCGTCTTCTGCGACTTCCCGCACAATGTTTTCAGGGTAGTTAAATCTTGTGGTGAGCGTTAGCATTAATGGGTGCGGTATGTCACCTGTTTCGATAATGCTAGGTGGCGAGGAAGAAATCTCTTTCTCTCTTTCTTTCTCTTTCTCTTTATCTTTATCTTTCTCTTGATAGGAAGGTCGTTGCTTGGTTTCTGCGACGTCTTTTTTCTGATATCTCTTCTTTAATTCCGCCATCTTGGGAGCACTGATTATAATATTATAATTCGTTTTATTTTTTTGAAACTGGTTTGAAACTACTTTGAAACTACTTTGGAGTTGGTTTGAAACTGGTTTGAAACTAACTTGAAACAGATTTAATTCAGACATTAAGTTAAGAATAAACTCAGTCTTATTTTCTTTTAAGTGTAATTTTTGTTGAATTTGCTTCGCGCTAAAACTAAAAACTGGTTCAGAAACTTCATCCCAGTTCGACGCACAAAGTTCCAATATTTTGAAATATGCTGCATATCCTGCCAAGCCAGCTACATCTTCAAGTTTTGCTATTTTACTGTCCTCTGATGCATTTGATTGATGCTTAAACCACTTCATTT
>Ga0208643_1000526_pt1 | contig 25188 bp, 40 predicted proteins | sample VirMetDEL_Nov_12_FD_184516 | JGI IMG/M metagenome (GOLD analysis project Ga0208643, IMG submission 184516) | Aqueous microbial communities from the Delaware River and Bay under freshwater to marine salinity gradient to study organic matter... | ecosystem: Environmental > Aquatic > Marine >... | reverse complement strand
TCCTTCTTTACCTAATTCAGGTGTTAATATGGATAAACAGTTTCTTACCAAACTTGAACACGCAAGGGAACTTGCAGGAATACCCTTTAAAATCACAAGTGGTTACAGAAGTGTCAAGCACAACAAAGAAGTTGGTGGAGTTCAAAACTCATCACACCTTTTCGGACTTGCAGCAGATATCGCAGTCGGTAGTGGAAAAGAAAGATACATTATACTTAACGCACTTATTAGAGCAGGATTTAAACGTATTGGAGTTGCAAAAGGATTTATCCACTGCGACACAGACGATTCAAAATCAGACTCTGTTTGGACTTACTAATACCGTAGGAAGCACCTTATGTCTGAAAAAAAGAAATTTAAAGATACCCAAGTAGGACAATTCCTTTTAAACAAGATACCTGACGTTGTAGAAGCAGTAGCAGGTAACAGTTTAGCAGGAAACGTTATACAGGCCATTATAGGAGGTTCTGATATGTCAGAGGAGGATAAGTCCGTTGCACTAAAGAAACTCGATTTAGAGAGAGCTGAGATAGACGGAGTGACTCGTAGGTGGGTTGCTGATGCTCGTAGTGGTTCTTGGTTAGCTTCTAACGTTAGGCCCTTAACACTAGCTTTTTTTTCTATTAGTTATGTTATCGGTTGGTTTAATGGTTTAGAATTAACTTCTATTACAGGATTATTATCAGTTGTTATTGGAGGATATTTTGGTAGTAGAGGAGTAGAAAAAGTATTTGGTAATAAACTTCATAAGGATGGCTAAAGTTCAAATAAGCTCATATAAGACACGAAATAAAGTAAAACGTAAGGGAGTACACTCTAAGTCTAAAACAAGCTCTCTAAAGACCTCTAAGAACTATTCTAAGGCATATAGAGGACAGGGTCGTTAAACACAGTACACTTTCTTAAACACAGTGTTAAACAGCTTTAAAAGAAAAGAAAGAAAGCAGAACAACACTAAAGAAGAAAAAAGAAAGAAAAGAAAAAGCCCCCCTAGAAAAACAAACAATCTAAAAGTATCTGATCCAACAGGCTATCTCAACTGAAGTGTTGTAATTTTTATAGTAGATTTACTGCTACTGTTTTGCAAATATATATATTTTATTTAATTTAGCAGTATGGATTACAAATATTTTTCTTTTGATGAATTTGATTCCCCTGATAAAGTCGGTAGTGGCTATAAATATATGGATAGGGAATTTATAGAAATGTTAGATGAAGCTAGAGATATAGCTAAACTAGAATTTAAAATACTTAGTGGATATAGAACAAAGTATGCTAACACTAATATATGGTGTGCTTCAACTGCAAGCTCACACCTGATTGGTAGAGCTGCTCATATAAGATGTTTGAACTCTAAATTCAGATTGAGGATTGTCGAAGCTGTTTCTATGGTAGGGTTTAGGAGAATTGGAATACACAGGGATTATATTCACGTAGATAATGATGATTTAAAACCTCCATCCCTTTGGTTAATAGCGTAACCTTTTGTATATTTGCAAAGTAATCGGACATTATTTCTTTGGTAGAAAGGAGGGTGAAGTTAAGTAGCCCTCTTTTTTTTGTCTATATGTTAAAGTTTTGTTAAAATTTCTGTTGGTAACATATTTTTTGTACCTTAGCTGAAAATAACAAAGATGAAACACTTTTACGACTTATCCTCTTACTTAAAACTTCGTATAGAGGCATTACAATCCAGAAACGCTAAACTAGAGTATGAGGTAGACCGACTAAGAACATTCTTATTCGAGGTTACTGATGCGGACTGTCCTGTAGAGTACAAGGATATAGTTAGAAAAGAAATCGTCAAAGAAGAAGTTTAACCGATTAATTTATTTATTATGAACATTACTGAAAAACTATTGAAGATTCAAACAGAGTTAAAAGCTCCTAAGAATCAAAGAAACGCATTTGGGAAGTATAACTACCGAAGTGCAGAAGACATCCTAGAGGCAATTAAACCTTTAGCTGCTAAGCACAACGTGCTGTTTAAAATTACAGAAGAGGTGAAAGAGATAGCAGACAGAGCTTGTCTTATCTCAACAGCTAAGATGATTGATGCTAGTGACCCTAGCTCCTCTGTAGAGTCTAATGCAACAGCATTTATAGACTTTGGTGCTAAAGGTATGCAAGCACCTCAACAGACAGGTTCTGCATCCTCCTACGCTAAGAAGTATGCTTTAGGTAATTTATTACTTATAGACGATACTAAAGATTCTGATGCTACTAACGACCACAGTACCACAGGTGCTATTCCTTCTTTAATGAAAGGTTCAGCTAACTGGTCAAAGGTTGTTAATTATCTACAAGGAGGTGGAGATTTAGATCCTGTTCTTAAAAAGTATAGTGTTAGTTCTGCACTTAAAACTGAACTACAAAGTTTAACCAATTAATATATATATTATGATTTTTAATGCAAGTATTGACTTAACTAAAATTGAGAAGTCTAAGATTATCAAAGGTAAAAAAGGTAGTTACTTAAACATTACTGGCTTTGTTAATGATGAAGTTGACCAGTATGGGAATAACGTTTCTATTATTGTATCTCAATCTAAAGAAGAAAGAGAAGCAAAAACTACTAGAGTTTATTTAGGTAACGGTAAAACAAATACTGTTAATGCACCAGCTAACGCTGCGCTAGAGACTAACACTCAAGCACCTGCTTCAGTAGGTGTGGATGATTTACCATTTTAATTATAAGGGGGGGTAGCAGAAATGTTGCCCCTCTTTTATTTTCCGATTATGATAGAACGTCAAGTAAGAATATTATCCGATTATATCTCAAAACAGAATAATGCAACTTGGAGAGAGAAGCAGGCTTTTAATGATTTAATAAATCACTGTGAAATGCTTGACAACAACTACAAGGATAAGACATTATACTTAGAGAGATTGGCTTCTTGGTATATTGACCATATTTTTGAGTTGAACCAAGACCATATTAAAGAAATTAGTTGGGAGTTCTTTAAACATATACTGCTAGATAAACTATCTATAGTATTAAACACTCCTTCACAATATAACTATAATAGCTTAGAAAATAATATATTAGGTTTAGACATACAGAACGGGAATAAGTTAAAGCCTTATGGAAGCGTTTCAAGAGCCTCTGAGCTACTAATAAAAGATATTATAGTAAATAACACCAAAGATAAATATGAACCAATTAAAGATAGATTATGAGCAGAAGTATAAAGCAATCTTGGAAAGCAGCTACGTTGATCCTTTGGGAAATGTATCGCAGCCGCCCCTTGCCCTTTCTTATGGCAACAGTGTTGGTTATAATCCTACTCCCACTGGTATTGCCAGTTATGGGAATTTCAGCTTTGTACAAGCTCCTCCGAAATCCAAAAAGACGTTCTTCCTTTCACTTATAGCAGCAAGCTATATGGGGGGAAAAACAGAAAGAACTGGTGATATGATAGGTTATAGAAAAGGTAAGAAGTTAATCCACTACGATACAGAGCAAAGTACATTCCACGCTCAAAAGGTTTTTCGTCGAGTTTATGATATCTGTGGAACTGCTGAAGACTACCATACTTACGCCTTGAGACAATACTCTGCACCTGAAAGATTAGACTTTATAGATTGGCATTTATACAATACTGACAATATTGGGTTAGTAATAATAGACGGTATTGCTGATTTGGTATTAGACAGTAATGATTTGATACAATCAAGTAAGCTCGTTCAATATCTTATGAAGTGGACTCAAGAGTTAAACATTCATATAATAACAGCTATCCATTCCAATTGGAACTCTGAAAAGCCTACAGGACACTTAGGTTCGTTCTTAGAGAAGAAGGCTGAAACCCAAATAGCTTTAGAGTTAACAAGCGACAAGAGTGTTGCTGTAGCTAAATGTAAAAGGAGCAGGGGATATTCTTTTGATGATTTTGCTTTTCAAGTAGATCCAAAAGGATTACCTTTTATATTAGAATCAATCCCTGATCAGATAGACAAAGATAAATATATAAAGATATGATAGTTTATTTACTATTTCTTTTGGTGTTAATAGTGATTTTGATTAAATTGTTCACTTATAAACCATCAAATAAAAAATAATTGAGGAGAAGACCTAGAAAGAAAGGCCCAGTACAGTCAAAGAAGATATCTTATGATGGTGTCAACTTTGCCTCTGGACTTGAAAAGTATATGTATATGGCTCTAAAGAAACATAAGATAAAAGCAAAGTACGAAGGTGAAACCTTTGTGCTGATTAATGGATTCCATTTTGAGAATGAATCTTATGAGAGACAGGCCAACGGAAAAGGAGAACTTATCAATAGAGGTTCAAAAAGAATACTGCCTATTAAATACACGCCAGATTTTATTGGTGAGGATTTTATAATAGAGACTAAAGGAAGGGCTAACGAATCCTTTCCTTTAAGATGGAAGCTGTTCAAGAGATTGATTACAGAACAGTTTCCTGATTACACCTTATATAAGCCACAAAACCAAAGAGAATGTGATAGGGTGATTGAATTAATTTTAAATAAATATGAGAACAATTAAAATGCTTTTTGTTTCACTAGGGTTTGTAATGACGAGTACCTTGTGGGGCTATATAATTTTAGTAGTATTAAAAAAATTAAGATATATAATATGAATATACAATTTGAAATGATAAAAGGATTCCTTCTGGGAATTGATTATCTGGAAGATATTGAGCAAGAGGATGTTCACGGAGTGATTACTTTTGATTTGCTCAGAATAAGTCTAGGAATAGTTTTTATACATATAATGGTTAATGCTAGAGATTCTCAGTAAATATCACAGTACTTGGGTGTCTATGGGATTATCTATTGGTATTCCAGATACTATCGTTGAGGACTTTGTTCACGAGACGTATCTTAGGCTAAACAAGTATGTCGGTAATCCAGAGAAGATTATGTATAATGAAACAGAGGTTAATAGATTCTACGTCTATATAACCTTAAAGAACTTGTGGACTGATTACTGCAAGGAAAGGTCAAGATATCAAAGAAGGGATATCACTGACTACTACGAGTTTGAAACTCCTGATTGGGCCATTTATGAAGAAGTGGACTTTGACAAGCAAAAGGCTGAGGAATATATTATAGCTAAGATAGATATGGAAATTGATTCTTGGGAACACTGGTACGATAAAAAGCTCTTTAAATTATATTACAATACTGATATAAGTATGAGGAAGCTGGCTAAGGAGACTAGGATATCTGTGACTTCTATATTCAATAGCTGCAAGAATTACAAAGAAATATTGAAGAGTAAATTTGGAGAGGACTTTGAGGATTACCTTAATGGAGACTTCGATAAAATATAACGATTATGAATGAAATAGATTTAGTAGACTTTATAGACTGGTACAACGTAATGCACGAGGATTTAAAGGGTAAGACTTCAGAAGAAATTACAAATATGTATTATTATTATTTAAACAATAAATTATGAGTGAAGAACAAATACCACAAAAACCAAAGGATAAAAGAACTAAGCAATACAAGGATTGGGTTGCTAAGTATGAGACTGCCTCAGAAGGTGTTGGAGACACAGTAGCTAAGATTACAGAAGCTACAGGAATAGATAAGGTTGTTAGATTTCTAGCTGGTGAGGACTGTGGGTGTGATGAACGAAAGGATACACTAAACCACTTATTCCCCTACAATAAACCTAATTGCTTTACTGAGTACGAATTTGATGTATTGAATGAGCTTTTCTCTGATGAGCTTTGGAGAGAAAGAGCAAAACTTAGTAGCGAAAAGATTAAAGGACTTTATGCAATATATAATAGAGTTATGAATACTGCTGATGTTCCTAGTGGATGTAAAAGCTGTGTTTTAACTAGACTGAATAAGTTAGAGCGTTTATATAAAGAGTATTTATAATGGAGATGTGGAATGAACAGAGATTGTTCGATTATCTCGTAGGGTGTTGTTATAGTGATTTAGTCAAGGCTAAGAAACAAATGAGTAGATGGGATTGCTATAGCCCTCAAACATTCCACAGAATAGAAATGAAGTGCAGGAGTAAGCATTTTGATGGTTTATTGATAGAGAAGAAAAAGTTTGATGCACTGATAGAAAAGTGCCACGACAACTTAGATATTCCTATTTATATTAACTCAACCCCTAGTGGGGTTTTTAGGTTTAACCTATATAATGTAGAGCCTAAGTGGATGATTAATCATTTTAACAAAACAACCCAGTTTGCTAACAACAATAAGATACCTAAAGAGGTGGCTTATTTAGATGTAAAAGATGCAGAGATATTATGAGTGATTCAATAAAGAAATACGAAGAGATGATGGAGGATGGGAAGTGGACAACTGATAGTACAAGTTATTCGTATAATAATTTACCTAAAGACCCAATAGTATTAAGTGTAATAGATAAATATAAGGCACGTTCAAGGGATGGTATTATAAAGTATGGTACAACTTTACACGATAGTCCTGATGGCTTCTACGCTTTCCTTACTCATTTACAGGAGGAACTTATGGATGCTACTTTATATATAGAGAAACTGAAACAACAAAAGTAATGGATATAGAGGAAAGAATTAGAAAGATACAAGGATACAAAACTTGGTCTATTAAGAGAAAGGTTGATGAACTGCTAGAGATTGATGCTCACAATTATACCAATCTAGGTATTGATTCTTCTAAGGCTGATAAGAAAGCTGTAAAGGATATAAGTAGAAAGATATATAGAGCTATCTCTGTAATTAATCCTTTAGACGGATATATACTAGAAGCTCATATGAATGAGAAAGATTTAACTAAAGCAATACAACAATAGATGTTACTTGATATAGCAAACGCTATTGGTGTAATAGCAGGAGTAGTTCTTTGGTTCTTTGTAATTAAATATTTTATAGACGGAAAGATATGAAAGAGTCAGTTTTAATAAAAATGCAGTACGACCTTAAACTTGTGCAACAGGCATTAGTAGTGGCCTTAACTAGGCTAGATAGATTAGAGGAAAAAAAAGTAGAAGAAAAGTAGTGGTTGTTTAAAAAATGTTTATATTAGCAGTATGAAAACAATTAAACTACTAGACAATAAGGATTGGGATGTATCTGAAATCCTAGACAAGATGGAGGATGATTCATTTTATTATGGATACTTGGGTAAGTATGCCCTATCTTCTTCATCTTCTAAAGATCTTTACAAATCCCCCAAGAGTTACTTTAATAAGACTCAACAAGTTAATGGTGATATACCTGCTCTAAGAGAGGGAAGGTTAATTCACACTGTAGTACTTGAAGAGGAAAAGATTGATGACAAGTATGACTTTGTTGATATAGGTGGAAGGAACACTAAGACCTTCAAAGATGCTAAGGAAGAGGCTACCAGTAAAGGCAAAGAGATTATGTTAGTTAGTGAGCTTAATAAGGCTAACGAGCTTTGTAACTCTATTAGATTCAATAGAGATGCTAATGAACTATTCACTGGTGGAGCTTCTGAAGTTCCTGCTATTGGTAACTTGTTTGGTGTACCTTTTAGGGGTAAGGCTGACTATTTAAAAGATGGCCACTTAATAGACTTGAAAACTACGGCTAAGCTAGATGGATGGGAGAGAGCTGCTAAGTATAGTTGGCACTACGATATGCAGGGCTGGATTTACTGTGAACTCTTTGGAGTTGAGAGGTTTACTTATGTAGTGATAGAGAAAGGCTCTGGTGATATAGGAATATTTGAACTCACTAAGAATACAAAAGAAATAGGTGGTGATAAGGTTAAGCAAGCTGTAAACACTTACAAGGAATATTTTATAGAAAAAAGAAGCAAGGTTAATGACTTTACAATCAGAGGATTCCTTTAGTTTATTTGAGGAAGAGAAGATGCTATATTACTACCTATCCTTAATTGACTTACTTCACGGAGTGAGTATAAAACAACTAGAAGAGGATATATCTATCTACGAGCAGATAGAGTCTTACGAGGCTTGTGCAGGGATTAAGGAAGCAGTTGAAGTAGCTAGATATAAAACGTATCAAGATATAAAATTGATAGCGTTAGAAGTGCAAGAGAAGTACCAATTTGAAATAGATTAAATAATAATTAAAAACGATTAGAATGATTACAGATTTATTAAAAAATGTAGTAGAAGAATACTACGAATTAGATTTAACTTTAAACACTAGACAAAGAACTCACGTTGAAGCTAGAGCTATCTACTTTAGACTGCTAAGAGACAAAACTAAAATGAGTCTTGAGGCTATAGGTAAGACTGTTAATAGGGATCACGCTACTGTCTTGTACGCTAACAGAAAGTTAAAAGATTGGATTCAATATGATTCAAAGATTAAAAAGGAGTACGAGATTATTAGGAACAAATTTGAACACGCTTTGTCATTATCTGATACAAGTATTGAAGAAGAATATTCAACAACAGAAGGGTTTTATGAAGCAAAGTATAAGGAGTTGGAAGGAAAAATAATGGAAGCCCTTGCTAAAGCTGAAGGTAAGGAGTTTGAAGATATTAATTCAGTACAAGCCTTTGAAGCACTAGACAACTTGTTTACGAAGTACAACTTCTTAAAGGCAAGTTTTTATAGAACTCACCCTAAGAGAGCTTTAGCTCGTAAATTTGATTTAGTGTAGTTATGGCTAAGAAGGTTGCAATAGACTATTCAGTTATAAATCAAGAGGCAGCTAAGTGGTGTATGGATAGAGGTTATAAGATATATCCTACACCAGTTGAGTTTAAGAATTTAAATGAAAGAACTAAGAAGGGGATTAAGTTTAAATTGGTTGTGGAGTTTGGTGGTGCTAAGAAAGTTGGTACTAAACTTTATACTGATGTTGAATGGTCTAATGCAATCTGGTCAGTATACAGTTACCTATATAACAAACACGGAAGGAATGGGTAGAAAACCAAAAGAAAGGAAGTTCGTTAAAGCTACAGATGGTAGACGTAATAATGGTAGGAAGAAAGGTGACAAGGTAAACAAACCTGTTATGGCCACTCCTAGTGCTATTAATGAGGCTAAGAAGAATAGAGTAGGGATATATGCCCTGAACGCTATGCAGAAAGTATTTGGATCTGAGGAAGAGGCTTGGGCCTCACTAGCAGAACAAGCTAAGGATTCCTTTCCTCATATGAAGCTACTGTTTGAATACAAATATGGTAAGCCTGATGATGCTAGACTAGGTGGAGAGAAGCCTAAAGTAAATATAAATATAAAGAACCTGTTTGCAGGTAGTCAAGAAGATAACAAAGATATAATAGACGTTACAGATGAATAATGAATTGCCAAACGACTGGTGGAATTACGGTATTAATCCAATACTAGGTTATAGATATAACCCAGAGGGAAAGCGTTTTCACCTCAACACAAAAAACCCAAATAATGAAAACCCCAGAACTAAACCCAAAATACCAATCCCTAGGGAATGATAGTAGATACTTTGTAATTACAGGTGGTAGGGGTAGCGGTAAATCTTTTAGCGTTACCTCTTTTCTTGCGTTACTTACTTTAGAGAAAGGTCATAAGATATTGTTTACTCGATATACTATGACCTCTACAGCTAACTCAATTATCCCTGAATTTATAGAGAAGATTGAACTGTATGGTATTGGTGAGCATTTTAGGATAACTAAAGATGAGATTATAAATATCTCCACAGGAAGCTCTATAATGTTTAGAGGTATCAAAACCTCAGCAGGTAACCAAACAGCCTCTCTGAAGTCCTTACAAGGTGTTACAACGTTTGTATTAGATGAAGCAGAAGAACTTATTAATGAAGATGACTTTGATAAGATTGACCAGTCTGTACGTTCTAAAGCTAAACAGAATAGAGTTATCCTAATCCTTAACCCTACTACTAAGGAGCACTGGATATATCAAAGATTCTTTGCAGCTAAGGCAGTGAAAAGTGGATGGAATGGTTGGAAGGATAATATTACTTATATACATACTACCTTTAAAGATAATTTAGATAATTTATCAGAATCCTTCTTATTCCAAATAGAAGAGATTCGTAGACGTAGGCCAGACAAATACAATCACCAAATATTAGGAGGTTGGTTAGATAAAGCTGAAGGTGTAGTATTTACGAGATGGGATATTGGGGATTTTAATGAGTATTTACCCTCTATATATGGGCAAGATTTCGGGTTTTCAGTAGATCCTACTGTACTACTCAAAATGGCTATAGATAAGGATAGGAAGAAGATATATGTCAAAACTCAATATTGTAAGGTAGGTTTGTCTACAAAAGAGATAGGGGAGCTAAATAGGAGATATGCTGGGGAAGAGCTTATTATCTGTGATAGTGCAGAACCTAGACTTATTCAGGAGCTAAAGATATATTGTAATATCAAACCTACACTAAAGAAGCAGGGTAGTATCCTAACTGGGATAGCCTTGATACAAGATTATGATTTAGTGATTGACCCTGAATCTACAGAGTTAATTAAGGAGCTTAACAATTATGTTTGGCACAGTAGGAATGAAAGACCTGTTGATAAATGGAATCACCACTTAGATAGTTTAAGGTATGGTGTTCAATATTTTTTAGCAAATATAAATAAAGGAAGTTATGTTATCCGATAAAAATATTTTGCTCAACCAAAATTCTTAAACGCAGTACCCAAATTCTTAAACGCAGTGGGTTCTTAAACGCAGTACCCCACTGAACTCAGTACCCTCTTGAACGCAGTAGGTTCTTAAACGCAGTAGGTATTTTCCCGTTTGCTTGCGTTTTGCAAGTAAGCCCTCTAAGCCCCTCAAATTTCTTTTAGGTAGGATACCACCTGAAATGGTATAAAGTCTCTTAAAACGTCTTAAAATAGCTTTCACGTTATTTTTATTAGTAATACAAAAAAAGCTATAATTGATAGGTTAAAAAAGTTTTATTTTCCTTGTATATTAAAAAAGTTTTATGTATTCGCGCGTACCTTAATTATATCTTTACGATTAAAAATAAATTGTTTACTATTTGTTAATTATTAAATTATTTGTATATTTGAATAAGTTTAACCAATAAAACAAAACAAATGAAACTTTTAAAATTACTAAACCAATTTACTTTATTATTCACTCTTTTATTTTTAGCCTATATTATTGGGCAAATTATAAGAGCTATTATTTAACCAATTAAAAACCAAAGAAATGAATCAACAACAATTATTTAAAGAAATTACAAGCGGGAAAATATTTACAGCTGAGTTTATTAAGAAAGATAACACTAGACGTGTAATTAATTGCCGTACTAATGTAAAAAAGTTCACTAATGGCAAAGGGTTAAATTTTGATCCAATTGTGAGGAATTTACTACCCGTATACGATCTAAAAGCAAAAGATTATAGATTTATAAATTTATCAACTCTAATAAGTGTAACTATAAAAGGGCAAAAGTATTTTATAAACGATATTATAATTAACGAAAGTATTAATAAAATTAAGGAACTAAATAAAACTATATTAAAATGAGCTACACAATACCAAAAAACTTATTAAGTAAAGGAATAACGAATGCCAAAACGGTAAAGAATGATATTGAAACTTTTATATTATATCTTGCACCGCATAAACAAAACGCCAAAGGGGTGAATATTTGTCCAGCTGCTTCGACTGGCTGTGTCGCTGCTTGCCTTTATTCCGCTGGACGTGGAAAGTTTTCGAATGTCCAAAAGTCAAGAATTAATAAAACTAATTTTTATATATCAAATAAAAGTTTATTTATTAAAAAGCTAGCAACGGAAATTTTAAGAGAATATACCAAAGCTAAAAAGAAAGGTATCAAGATAGCATTTAGATTAAACGGTACCTCGGATTTAGATTTTGTTTACTTGCTGCAAAAATACGCGGGTTTAGATATTAGTACCTTGAAAGACGTTGCAACGTTTTATGACTACACAAAGCTATTAGGTAAAGTAAAAAAATATCTTAATCATCCTAATTATTTTGTAACCTTTTCCCGCTCCGAAATTAATGAGAGCGTTGCAATTGCGGTCCTTAATATGGGCGGTAATGTTGCTGCGGTTTTCTCTAATAACTTACCAAACTACTGGAGGGGCTTTAAAGTAATTGATGGGGATAAGTCAGACCTTGAAATGATATACAATACTAATGTGGTCCTAGGATTAAAAGCCAAAGGTGACGCACGTAAAGACTCGAGCGGGTTTGTAATAGAAAGCAAAGCGGATATATTAATAAAACAATTAAACTAAATATAATGGAAACAAAAGAAAATAAATACCCATATTTGGGAGCGTACGAAATTGAACAAGTAAAGAAAGAAACAACAGAGGAAATACTTGAGAGACTCAATAGCAGCGAAAAGAAATATAAACGCCTTTATTGGGACTGTCAACACTGGGGCTCTGTTATCATTCATATATATAAGAATGGTATTGAGCTGCAAAGAATAGAACTAAACGAAGAGGATACCGCAAACGGTTTTGATTTTACCGATATAAAAAGTATTGCTAATGATTTAGAAAATATCTATCAAGACGACAAAAGTTTAACAGAGGTATTAATGACGTTTAAATCGGAATGGGACGAAAGACAATAATAAATAAGAAATGAAATATATAAAACAACTAAACCAGACGTTTTATTCTGTTGAATTGGATAATAAGTACTTTATATCTAATATGAATGGATTAAACAAAAGGATAAGTGAGGAGGAATATTTTAAACTCACTGAACAGAATTAAAGTACTTTTTTTGTTTTGTTTGGATATCCTTAAAGATTAATTTCTTTAGGGATATTTTTTTGGATATATTCTAAACTTAATTTGTTGATTAACAATATAGTTAATTATCTACTATATACCGCCCTCTTCCTTTATCACCCCCTTCTCAAGCCCCCTCAGAGCTCTTCTAAGAGACTTTTATACTAATTATGTACCTAAGCTCCATTCAGGGGTAAAGTTGCTTAAATTGACGTAAAATGAGTGTAGGGGCGTTGTGGGTATGAGGTTTTGGAAATTCACCCACTTTTCAAAAGGGGTTAACTAAAATCAGAAAATCAAACGGATACAAAAAACCCTCCAGAGAACTTAATCTAAGGAGGGTTTAATGCTTATATAAAAATGTCAAATACATTACAAATATAGTAATAATATTTTAAATAGCAAAATATTTGAGAAAAGAATATAGTTAGGGCTTTCCTGACTTGGGGTTTATGATAACCTAGAGTTTTCTAAAGATATAGTTTACTATAGATTTAATAGCCCACTTATTGTGGTCTATTGGTTATCTGTAGATATAACTGACTTTTATACAAAGTGTTTTATTTTCATATTGTAATACAATATAACCTATTAATAGTTATAACTATATGAATAAGAAGTTCACCTTAACAATACCAAAAGAATTGTCTGCTGTACCGTTACATCAGTATCAGAAATACCTAAAGGTAATGGATGATAATGAAGGTGCAGAGGATGTAGAGTTTATCAATTTAAAAGTATTAGAGATATTCTGTGGGCTTTCATTAAAAGATGCTTATAATTTACCTTTAGCAGAGTTCTCTACAATCATATCTCATATAGTAGATATATTTAAGGAGGATACACCTTTGCAAAGGGACTTTACCTTAACAGATCCTAATGGGGATAGTGTAACCTTTGGGTTTATACCTAAGCTAGATGACATTACTTTAGGTGAATTTGTAGACTTAGACAACTATATAGGGGACTGGCAGCAGATACACAAGGCTCTAGCCGTACTGTATAGACCGATAACCTTTAGAAAAGGGGAATTGTACCTTATAGAAGATTATGAAGGCTCTGATAAGTATGCAGAGATAATGAAAGATGCACCAGTTAATGTAGCTTTAGGTGCAACTGTTTTTTTTTATCATTTAGGGAACGATTTGTCTCGCTATTTGATGGACTCTTTAACTCAAGATCTAGCGAAGGACAAGGAGTTGGAGAGGGATTTGGAGAAAAATGGGGTTGGTATCAATCAATTTACGCAATCGCTGGAGGAGATATCACTAGGTTTGAAAAAGTTGCAAAGTTATCGGCTGCCGAATGCCTAACTTGGCTAGAATTTGAGAAAGAGAAAAACGATTTAGAAGCAAAATTGATAAAACAAAAGAGTAAATGAGACAAGTATATACCGTAATAGAGAAGTTGCAGGAGAAATTACAAGGTAATGATATTACAAATACAGTGACTTTTGGGGATATACTTCAAGTTGACTTGAATAAAACAACAATATACCCACTAGCCCACATTTATATTTCTCAAGTTGTATTCCCTGAACATATAGTTGAGGTATCTATTCAATTGTATTGCCTAGATATAGTGGATAAGACTAACGAGCCTAATAATAACGTAATGATTTATGGAAGTGACAACCTTCAAGACGTATTAAACACACAATTACAAGTCGTTAATGATATCCAAGCTGAGTTAAGAAGGGGTGGGTTGTTTGATGAGAACCTACAGTTAACTACAGATATTACAGCTACACCTTTTATGGATGATTATGAGAATGAATTAGCTGGCTGGGCTGTAACAATAAATATAGAAATGCCTAACACTGAACATACTATTTGTTAATGGAAACAGAGTACACGAAAAAGGTATTAGAAAGGTATAAAAAGGTTATTGTAAAAGACCTAAAGAAGGAATTAGATAAACCTAACAGTAATCTAAGTAAGAGTATTGTTGGAAGTATGATGACCGATAAGGATGGGTTTACAGTCAGTATGAACGACTACGGACTTAACGTCAATAATGGTAGAAGGGCAGGAGAGTTTCCTATACCACAAAAATTAGAAGATTGGGTTAGAAGAAATAGCTCAACAATAGGAGTTGAAGACATAAGTCCATCAGGGATTAGAAGGGTATCGTTTTTAATTGGTAGGTCTATATCTAGGAAAGGAATAAGACCAACTAGGTTTATAGATATAGTTCTTGAAAGAGTAGAACCAAAATTAACACAAGATATAGCAAACGCATATCTTAAAGATTTAAATATAGAATTAGATAAAATTGTAAAGAATGTCAGTAATAAAACTTAACGGTAGAAGTCCCTTTTTTGTAGTTGCTAGTAATACTGCAACACCTACTCCTACACCGACCCCAACACCTACTCCAACACCAACCCCTACACCTGTACCCACACCAGTACCGACCCCAACTCCGACCCCTACACCGACCCCTACACCGACCCCAACACCTGTTCCTACAGCACCTACACCTACACCTACGCCTACTCCTACCCCAACCCCTACACCTACCCCTGTACCTACAGCTCCTACTATATACTACAGGGAATATAGAAATCTAGCTTCTTGTCCTAGTACTGTAGAGGGTGCAGGAATTGTAAGAAATATATCGCACACTTCTAACTCATTCCCTACTTATATCAGAACAACACAAGATGGGACTGAATGTTTATATAGTTATGCAACTGGTAGCTCTTCTGGAGCAGTATCCTTAACAGGTGGTAGTGTAACCACTTTTGCAAACTGTACAGATTGTTTTACTCCACCTACTTATTACTCTTTAACTAGGTGTAACCCTGAAGCATCAGGATTTACAACATCACAAACAACTTCCGAAATATCGCTAAGTCCAAATGATATTGTATTGTCAGGAGCTACCTACTTCAGAGTCACAGGAACTACGACTACGGTGGGTAATTCTGTTACAGTTTCAACAACTGCATTATCAGAATGTCCTCCTGTATGTACTGGAATATCAATCTACAGAAGTTTAAACTCTGCACAAGAGGCTTGTTGTTCTGCTAAAGGAAGTACACAGTACTTTAACGATACCACAGTAAGTAACGCTACTAGCTTTTATGCTTTTGATAGTGGTTGTGCTACACTACATTCAGGAACTGCCTATATTATGGCAGCTAATGAACTAGGATACTATTATACGTTTGTTAATGGAATCAAAACCGCTGGCCCAACATTATGTCCTAACTGCTAGTAAAATTATAAAATATGAAATACTTAAACTACGACTTAATAACACCATATCAAGGTGAGAACTTTAAAATAAAGAAGGAATATAATGACTTATTCTTTCATTATAAAGAAGGCTTTTATTCTGAAAGCAGGTACTTAAACTTTATGGTTGACGATTTAACTGAAAACTATTCTACAGCTTTAGTAGTGGGACTAGGATTAGGTGTAATACCACAGTGGTTGGCTAACGAAAAGGGTGCTATTGTAGATGTTGTTGAGCAAGATAGGGAGCTTATAAACGTAATAAATGGGTATAACCACCTTTCAGAAAATATATCTATAATACATTCAGACATATTTGAATTTACACAAGAGAAAGAGTATGACTTGATTGTTTTTGATATTTGGTTTGACAAAGACAATATAACTCAAGAAATACAAGATACTTTAAACGATAGATTTACAGCTAATCAAATATGCTACCCACTTTTATAATATGGAATACACTTCGAAAGACCAAATACCAAGATTAACTCCGACTGGTTTTCAAATTGTTAAATGCCCTGAAAAGACTTGGGGATTGATTCAAGATGCTTATAAATTATTAAAGCCTACAGAGACTACTGAAGACTTTGAGGGTAAAGATTATTATATAAAGGGTGGCGATACTGAACTTATGGATTTCGGGCAAATATCTAATATTAGAGATGAGATTCATAATCAGTTATGGGATTTGCATCAAGATTGGTGTGGAAAAGAAATAGAACCTAGTTATATCTATGGGATACGTTCATATAAAAAAGGAGCTACATTAAAATTACACACAGACACCGTTACAACGCATCATATAGCTTCCATTATAATTGTAGATAAGAATTTAAAGTGTGGGTGTAAAGACAAGGATCTTGGAAGTGACTGGGCTTTAGACTTTCAAACACACGACGGAGAATGGCACAAGGTTTATGCTGAAGTGGGTGATATGATAATGTATGAGAGTGCAATATGTGAACACGGTAGAACAGACCCTTTTGAGGGAAAATACTTCAACAACTTTTACGTGCACTACAAATTCAAGGAATGATTACTATTCCAGTAACTGTAGCTATCCCTTATTTTAAGAAGCAGATAGATTTCTTTCAATATCAACATATTGAAGTTTATGGAGATAATGCAAAGAACAAAGTCATTATACCTATAGTTAAAAGAAATAACAAATCAGAGGAAATAAAAGAAGATATTGATTGGAATATGAGACTTCCTTATCAAATGGTAGACTCAATATTAGACATATACAATCTTGAAGAGGATTGGTATATACCGACAAATGTCTTTACAGCAGCAAAACAAGTTATAAGACACTTACCAAATGATGAGATTGTAGAGATAATAGATGCAGACTTGGTTCATTTAAAAAAATATGATGGATATATTCCTAAAAGGAATGAGATTATTGCTGATGCTACTTATGAGAATTGGCACTTAAAAACATCAACTAAACAAAGCGAGCATTTTCCTGTAATAAGCAAGTACTTGAGACATCAGGACTTCAAATATATGAACGGAGGGTTTAATGTTATATCTAGGGTTGACACTATAATGAGAATAATTGATGAAGTTATTCAGGTTAGTATTGATATAAGTAGAACTGAAAAGGGTAGTACTGTGGGTTGGTGGCAAGCTATGTACGGATTAAACGTAGCGTGTCATAACAATAGAATCAAAATGATAGATACTCGTAACTGCTACTACCCAAGCGTAAACGAGTTAAAGCCTCAGCATCATATAGCCCATTACTGTTGTGATCATATATTTAACAAAAGAGATATGGATAACATAAATGAAGAAGAATTTCCTGATAATCAATTTTATAATCAAGCTAAGAAATGGTTAAAGAGTGTCTAGTATTAGCTCACAGCGATAGTGAGAGAGCGAGTAAAACCCTTGTTAATTGTGTATCATTATTAAAAGATAAGGGATATAGAGTTGTAGTTTCAGATCACTTCTTCAACAAAGAGGCTTACGAACTAGCTGATGCCTTTGTGTACAACTACGAAAATCCAATACTCACTCCTAGTCAATACAAAAAATACAATCTTAATCATACAACGCATAAAGATATAGATGGGTATAGACTATACAGCCCAGTAAGTTCTTTTGCTGCTTACGCTATAATTGAATTAATAAAGTCAGGATTTGATGCTATAACTAGTAAAAAATGTTTAGTGTTAAATTATGATTGGCATATGAAGGAAGATATAGATGAATATTACAGCATAAATAAAGATGGGGTGTTCTTTAGATATGCAGACGATAAGTCTTTCTATACTTCAATTTTTATGATGAATAAAGAGCTTTTAAGGGAGTTATATCAAATAAACAGTATTGATGATTACGCAGAGAATTTAAAGTATTTAGAATGGTTCTTTTACGATTTATATAGCAAAAAGAATATAAGCATAATAGACCAAGTACCTTCGGATAGATTTGATGATAATCTTTACTATAGAGTTTCTGAAATAAATATAGACAAAAAGTTTTATAAGGTTTCTGATGGGAAGGTGATATATGTAGATGGTGATAAAATACAAGAATACACTGAACATAAACAATACAGACTGATTGAAGGCGACAAAACATATATAGCAAATTTAGGTGAGGATTACTTTACCTATCATATTGCTGTTAAACTCTAAGGTACAAAAACGTTTTTTTAAGTAATATAAATAAAGAGAAATGCCAAATCTAACTCAAGCTCAATTAGACCTAAAGGTTTATACAGGAGGATTCTCCTCTGGTAGACCAGCCTCACCTACATACACCATAATAAAGAAAGTTATAGCTGACGAAGAAAGTGTTATGTTCGAGATAGCTGAATTGTTCAAGGATTATATGGAAGCAACGTTTAGTGGTAATTATGCAACTATATCTACATCCGTTTGGGTTTATTGGGATATACTAAAGACTTATGATGACACAACAACTCAAACTGAAGACGGATATGGTTTGGGATTACAGGGATACGGTTATTTTGGTGATTCAGTAAATCCTCAGCTCAACACTGGTAAGCAAATGGATAATGTTAATCTATACATACCAGAAGGCGAGAGTATAACAATACCAATATTCAAAGGTACTGGAGGCGTTACAAACGTTAAATTGTATAAGGATGGCTCAATCTTTTCTAACTTAAACTACCTGATAATTGATGTTCCTGCTGGAGATACAGATCCTGAAGACTTAATAGAGTATGTTAGAGATGCTAATGATATCGATTATGCTGTTATAACAAAAGAAGATTCAACTACGCAAACTGTATATGTAAACAAAATATGCAGCCCTAAATACTCTCCATACAAAATATCTTTCTTAAACAGATATGGTGTAATACAGGATTTGTGGTTTTTCAATAAGAGAACAGATTCTTTAAGCATTTCAAGAGAAAAGTACACAAGAAACACAATCTCTATCCTTAATAATTTAACTCCATTCTATCCTACAAACAAAGCAACAGACGTAACGCTAGATATAAAGGCTGATAAGAAAATGACTTTAAATACTGGATTTGTGAATGAAGAATACACTGAGGTAATTCAACAATTATTGCTATCTGAAAATGTTTGGATAACTGAATCTAGTAACGTTTATCCGGTAATTCCACAGACTCAGGAGTTAGTTTACAAAACTAGATTGAATGATAAGCTAATAAACTTCTCTGTTGAATTTAAGTATGCCTATAATGAATTTAATATTGTTCGATAATGCAGAACGTACAATTGTATATAGATGGAGAGCGTGCTGATTTATTTGAAGGAGACACAATTACATTACAGTCAAGTATACAGAATATAAGAGATATTCAGAAGGTTTTTGCTGACTACACCAAAGGATTATCCCTTCCAGCTTCCAAGACAAACAACAAAATATTTAAGCACTTCTACAACTTTGATATTGAGAATGGCTTTAATGCCAGAAAAAAAGTAAGTGCGGAAATCCATATAAATTACGTTCCATTTAAAGTCGGTAAGATTGCTCTTAATTCTGTCAAGATGAGACATAATAAGGCTTTTTCTTACGACATAACATTTTTTAGCAATATAGTTGAATTGCCAGATAGATTAGGCAGTAAGTTGCTTGGAGACTTGCAGTTATTTATAAATGGTACTTATGATCATCCACTAAGTGAATCTAGTGTGAAGAATGGACTTACAACAGGATTGACTATAAACGGAAGCACTAATGCTGTAATATATCCACTTATATCCGTAAAGAAAAGACTTTATTATGATTCTAGGGGTGATTCAGCCCCAGAAGGGGAAAGATTTAGGGGTAATCTTCACTATAGTTCGGTGACAAGAGGTTTGACTTGGGATGATTTAAAGCCAGCTATAAAAGCAATTCACGTTATAGAGGCTATAGAGCAAGAAATAGGGATTGATTTCACTAGAGACTTCTTTGGCACAACTCCTATGGATAACCTATATCTTTGGCTAAATACAGTGCCAGAGGATAACACAGAGGTTTCTAATACAGAGCAGAGTATTACTTTAGATGGTTGGAACTTGTATAATAGCACAGCTATAAACCAAATAATATTCTCTGGAACAAAACTCAACCTACTCGTTAACGTAACTCCAGAAACATATAAATATGAACTTACATATTCAATCCTAACAGGAGACACCACTACTCCTTATGTAGCGAGAATAATAGACGATATAACAAACACGGTTTTGTTTCAGTTTGAAGAGACTAAAGGAGGTCAACAGCACCTTAGAACTTTGATAAATAATGGATCAGTAGATCCCTATAGATTAAGATTTGAAGTCACCTCAACAGGTTCTTTGTCTTTTAGCTCAACGGTAAAGATAGATTTACTTAGCGCAACAAATGTCTTGTATGATAGCGTAACTTATGAAACTGGTATTACAGGTGGGGCAATAAACACTGAATCAACTCTTCAGATGTACAAACAATTCCCTAAGATAAGAGCGATAGACTTTATTACTGGAATATGGAAAATGTTCAATTTAACAGCTTACTACGTTGATGATATAAGGGATGCTAACTACGGAAAAATATACGTTGATACTTTAGACAACTTCTATAATGATAATACAAGTAATCCATTAGGAGGTACAATAGACATACAGAATTATATAGATATTACTGAAAGTGTTATTGATTCAGCTCTACCATACACTGAGATAGACTTCAATTATCGAAAGCCTGACACTTTATTAGCAGAGCAGCACTTAGAAAAGTTTGGTCAAGTATTTGGAGATGAGCAGTATAGAGAGAACGAAGCTAATATAGATAATGACAGGATATATACCTTGAGTCTACCTTTCGCACACTTTAAATACGAAAGAATAAGGGATATAAATCCATCCACAAATAATGAAATAACTAGAATACAGTGGGGCTATTCAGCTTCTGGAGATATAGATGAAACTACTGGTGATTATGATTCGGTGATATCTAGCCCCCTTTTATTTTATGGAGTAAGAGAGACTGGAATACCAAGTGGAGACGGAATAAATTGGATTAATAATTTTGGTTCTGGTTCTGCATCTTCGGAGCAGCTCCTTAATTACTGGAGACCATCTAACGCAAATGAAGCTGGTGGTTTAGCAATACCTCCTACATACTCATTAAATTTTGATGCAGAAGTTGATGAATGGCAATCTATTGATTATGGATTGGATAGTGGCTCTCTATTTAACAATTTCTATAAAGAATATATAGAGGAGGTTTTTAATCAGAAAAGAAGATTGTCTAAGTTCACTTGTCATCTTCCAGTTCAGATTGTGCAGAACTTTAAACTGAATGACTACATAAAAATACTATCTCACCTATATAAGATTAACACTATAAAGTTAAACCTAAATACTGGTAAGGCTGAGGTTGAATTATTAAACATTATATAATGATAAAGACAATTATAGAGCTGCTAAAGGCTGGTGACTTCTACGGTGTTGACCAAAGGATAGATATCGCTAAAGGCAAGTATAAAGCACCAGAGAACATAAAAGAATTTAAGGAATCCGTAAAGAGAAGAAGTAATGGCTGATAATAAGAAAATAGTACTTGAGATAGAGTTAAACACTAAAGGACAAGCTAAAATTGAAGGGTTAACTAAAGGTTTTGTCAAGTTAGACTTAGCTACTAAAAAGGTAACTCAATCCATCAAGGAACAGGCTTCTGCACTTAATTCCACTGCTGCTGCGGGGAAGAATATGATAGATAAAACAGGTCTAGCAGGAGCTACTGTTGTCGAATTAGGTAGGACTATATCTGACTCTAATTACGGAATTAGAGGTATGGCAAACAACTTGTCTCAGCTATCAACATTAATGATCACGTTGATAACAACGACAGGTGGCTTAGCTAATGGAATGAAGGCTCTATGGAGTGCATTAGCTGGGCCCTTAGGAGTTATAATTGTAATTCAGACTGTTATAACATTATTTGAGAGGTTTAAAATCGAGTCTGATAAGGCGGCCAAAGCTGCTGATGAATTTACTAATTCACTAGACAGACAAGCATTTTATTTGAAGTCTTTAGGTTCTGCAATATTACAGAATAATTGGTGGATGAGTCTTAGTGATAGTGTAGCTGTTTTAAGTAGTGAATTTAAAGAATTCGAAATAGCCTTAGATAAATTGGGTAATAAAGATAGGGGTGCAGTAAAGGCTCTTGTGGAGAGATTTTTAGAATACAAGGAACTTCAAAAAGATATAAGAGACATTCAGAAAAGGATAGAAGAAGATGTAGTAGGTAGAAGTTTGCTTGAAAAAACATTATATGACTTAATACTTAGAAGGAGTAAATTAGAAAAGGAGTTTCAGAAAGAATCAGGAAGGGGAGCTAGGGAATCTTTAAAAACATTAAGAACATTTAAACAGCAATTCTTAGACTTTGATAAGGATGTAGAAAAACTTAGACAGGAGTCATTACAGCAATTTATTAAAGACCAAGAAACTAAAATAGCCAAAGAATCAACAGATTTAATGATGATGTTTAGAATTACAACTGAAGACTTCAAACAACGTCAAAAACAAAGGCTTGATGAATTCCTAGAGAGTAAGGCTACTAATGCGGAAAAAATAAAAGCTAAAAAAGAATATAACGAGTCAATCATTTTAGCAGAACAAGAACTGGCTAATGTAATAATAGAGATAGAAAAGAGAGCCGAGTCGAAAAGAGCTGAATTTAGGCTGGAAAGAGCTCAGGGCGTTTTAAACACTTTGTATAAAATTCAACAGGCAGAAGCAGATGTAGCAGATGCTCAGTTAATGATACCAAAAGTGTTTACAGAAAACGCTATAAAACAAAGAATGAAACAGCTTGATTTTGAAATAATACTTCAGAAGAGTTTGGTTAACATTTATAAATCTGGCACTCAAGAAAAGGCAGACGCTGAATTAAAATTAGCTCAACTTCAGAAAAGATTAGCTAATGAAAATGTAAGTTATCAAAAACAAAGATTTGATCAAATTCAGGAAATATATAATCAAGCAGCTTCAGCAATAGGATTTATATCTGATGCAATAAAAAATAGGGAAATAAAAAATGCTGGAGAATCCCAAGATGCGATAGAAGCTGCTCAAAAAAAAGCGTTTAAGATAAACAAAGCATTACAAATAAGTAGTGTAATAATGGAAACCTATAGAAATGCTTGGCTAGCTTATGGTTCTCAATTAGTTATAGGAGACCCTACATCTATAGGTAGGGCAGAGATAGCTCGAGCATTAACCGTTGTCGGTGGGGTAGCACAAATAGCTGCAATAGCATCAACTAAATTTGACTCAGGGTCATTAGATAAACGAGGTGGTAGTGATTCAGGAGGTGGTAATGCTTTTATCGCTCCAGACTTCAATATAGTAGGTACTTCAGCTACTAGTCAATTATCACAAACTATAGCAGATTCAGAGAAATCACCATTAAAAGCATACGTTGTAACGGATGACATCAATAATGCTCAAGAATTTGACAGAAAAGTAAATGCACAGGCTTCTCTAGGTTAAAATATAACGAATACAACTCAAAATAGTTATTTATATATGGAACGGATTATAGAACTTATTATAGACGAAGAAAACGAGTTTAGTGGAATAGAAGCTATCTCGGTTGTTGAAAATCCAGCTATAGAAGAGGATTTTATCGCCCTAAAAGAGCATAAAGAAGTCAAATTAGCTGAAGTAGACAAAGAAAAGAGGATTTTAATGGGTGCAGCCTTGATACCCAACAAAAAGATATATAGAAACAGTGGTGAAGAGGAATATTACATATTCTTCTCTGAAGATACTGTCAGAAAGGCTTCTGAACTGTTTTTAATGAAGGGCAATCAGAATAACAGCACTTTAGAGCATCAAGTAGAGCTAGAAGGTATGTCTGTGGTTGAATCTTGGATAATAGAAGATGAAACTAAGGATAAATCAAGAAAATATGACTTTAACCTACCTATTGGTACTTGGATGGTATCTGTAAAGGTTAATAATGATGATGTTTGGGATCAGGTTAAGGCAGGTGAAGTAAAAGGGTTCTCTATTGAAGGTTATTTTGCAGATAAAATGGAACGCCCTAAAGAGTCTGTAAGAGGCGATTACGATAAAGATGGACTCAGTGAGCTTAATGCTGAATTTGAGCTCTTAGAAGCCCTTGAAATGCTTTCTGAGGAGGTTGAGCTAGAATCTTATGGAGGATACCCTGAATCTGCTTCAAATAATGCCAAATTAGGTATAAAAAGGAATAAAGAGCTTGGTAATAAGTGTGCTACTCAGGTTGGTAAGGTTAGAGGCCAACAATTAGCCAGAAAAGAGAAATTTACGCTACCTACTTTAAAGAGAATCTACTCTTATTTAAGTAGAGCTGGTGAATATTATGATCCTAGTAAGCCAGAGGCTTGTGGAACTATAAGTTATCTTCTTTGGGGAGGTAAAAGTATGTTAAACTGGACTGAATCTAAACTAAAAGGGATAGAAGATGGCAACTAAAAACACTTCTTACAGGGTTCACGTTCAAGATACTACAGAAGCAGTCGTTTCTAGTGTGAATATAGAAAACGGAGCTATGATGCGTACAGATGATGCTCTGTATATGGGTCATAATGGAAGAAACGTAATAGTTTATCCACAACAAAGTATATCAAGTGCAGGATGGGCAAGATATGATGATACAATTTACACTAGTAGTAATAAGCTAACTCTAGTTGCAGACACCTTAACAACCGCTCCTAATAACGCAGGTAATATAGTTAGGAGTCATTCAAGTATATCGTTCTACGACTCTTCAACTCAAAAGATACTAGGTGAAAACGT
>Ga0208643_1000524_pt1 | contig 25193 bp, 26 predicted proteins | sample VirMetDEL_Nov_12_FD_184516 | JGI IMG/M metagenome (GOLD analysis project Ga0208643, IMG submission 184516) | Aqueous microbial communities from the Delaware River and Bay under freshwater to marine salinity gradient to study organic matter... | ecosystem: Environmental > Aquatic > Marine >... | reverse complement strand
AGATATAGACAAGATTAGCTTTATTCAAGATGTAGGAAAAGAAGGCGAAATGTCCTACAGAGACGCAGCGGCACAAGTGCAGCAAAATAATAGAGTGAGTGCTGAAATATACGGCAATATGAATAGTCAAGATCGTGCTGATACAAGAGAAACATCTCGACAACATTTTGATAGAGCACAACAAGACGAACGTCACTGGCTAAATACTTTAATTGCCGCAGTACAAAGTGAAAATGCGGCGTTAGACCGAGAAGAAGCGCGTCTAGCAAGAGCTGAAATTGGTGCACAAACCTTTATCTCTAATCAAACAGCCCGTCTAAATCAACTTAGAAAGACAAAAGATGATGCATTAAAAGCAGAAATTGCTTCTAATATAGAAGTGTTGCAAGCGGAAAGGGAGCTAGACGGATTAGAGTTAGACGATGATGATTATCCAGCAGCACTTGAAAGAGTTGAAAAAGCTAGAGAAAAAGTTCGTGTGTCAGTAGAAGAAAGCTCTAACGGTGTGGCAATGGAAGCCTTAATAGAAAGAGTGTTGGAGCAGATAGCACAAGCTGAAGTTAAGGCGGGCTTTAGTCCTTCTAAACCCGAAGAGGAATCGCAAACGCCTGATTTGCGTGAGTTTGGACTTAAAAGCGTAGATGACTTAGTTAATGTAACTCCTGTTAGGTAGGCAATTAAGTGCCACTACAAGTATTACAGTTCAGAGATGGTAGCACTGTAGAAGTTGATGCTCCTATTGGCGCGTCTAAAGCCGAGCTAGTTGACTTAGCAAACCGTCAAGAGCGGGTGCGTAGGGCAAAGGAAGCCTCTGAAGAAGCCCGTTTAAGTCTTGTTGAGGGTAGGCGGGGTGCATTCAGTAGGGGCTTAGATATAGGCACAGACCTTGTAGCGCAAGCTACAGGCTCCTCATTAGAAGGTATAGGCAGTCTTCTAGGTCTTGAAGGTCTTGAAGAATACGGTGCTGAAGTAGCCCTTGAGAATGAAGCTGATATACAGCGCAAGTCTAGGTTCCAAACCCGATTCGACGATATTGAAGGCATTGGAGACTTTGGCTCTTACCTAGCCGGTATTGCTGGCGAGTCTCTACCCGCTATGGCTGCGGGTATTGCTGGTGGTATTGGTGCCGCTGCCGCTGCTCCCGCTGTTGGTTTGGGGGCGCTAGGCGCTGGTGTTGCTGGCGTTGCCGGTGCCACTACTGCAAACGTACCGTTCTTCTACGGTATGAACCGTGAGCGCCAGAAAGACGCTATAGAAGCTGGGTTTAGAACTGAAGTAGACGAGGGCGCAGCTTTCTTTACTGCACTGCCTCAAGCACTGCTCGACGGTATTGTTGACCGCTTGTTGGTTGGTGGGTTACGAATCACAGACGAAGCTATCCGTGCGGGGGGTTTGTTTACCAGAGCCAGTAAAGGAGCCACAGCCGGTACGATAGTAGAAGCCCCCACTGAAATGGGCCAACAACTACTAGAACGTGCTCAAGCAGGACTACCCCTAGATAATGAAGAAGCACTTGCAGAATACCGTGAAGCTGGCATTGCTGGTGGTCTGTTAGGTGGATCTATCCGAGGCACCGCCGCTGCTATTGGTGGCGACAGCGTAAGACAAGCAGAAGAGAAGGCTCGTATAGAACGAGAACGAGCAGCAGAAATCTCAGGGTTAACTGAAGACGCCCCAGCAGGCACTCAAGGTGATCTGTTTGGGTTTACTGAAGAACAAGAACTAGCACGCGCTGAAGCAGCCCCTACAGTAGAAGAAGTTACCGAGAGGCGCACGGCTGAAGCAGTTCCCACGCAGGAGACTTTGCCGGGATTTGAACCCCCTCCTCCCGAACCCACAGACGCAGAAATAGCTGAAAGACTAGCCGCTTTCTCTGATGAAGACCTAGCCAAAGCTACGGCTCCCGCAGGTACACAACTAGAAATAGAAGAAGTGCCCAAGGCCGAGACCACTGACCGGCTAGAAGATACAGTTGATCCCGAAGAAGTACGTGATCGTGTATTTAGAGGGTTCAGTAAGAAAGCGCGTAGTAAGCCTGTGTCACAGCTTACACAGAAACAAAAAGCGACTGTTGCTGCACGAGTGCAGAAACTAGAGCCGCCAGAACTTGCAGCACTTGAAGACTTGCTAGCTAGGGAAGACGCTGCACGCCCCACTGACACCAAAGAACAAAAGTCTCTTTTATCTCCTGTAGGCCCACAGCTACGAGGAATACCATCACCGCGCACACCTGTAACTCCCGAAGGGCAAGCCATCACACCAGAGCAACAGGCGGTGCAGGATGCCGGTGTCGTAGCCAGAGAGGAAAGAGACCGTAGGCAGCGTGAAGCTGAAGAAGTCGTTACAGGGGATATGCCCTCAGAGGAAGTACGAACCCGTAGAGAACAAGAGCGTGTTGGAGAAGTAGTAGATGAGCAACGTGGTTTATTTGACCCAGCCGAAAGACCAGCCGACACAGAAACAGGTAGAGCTAGCGTTCAAGGTGATACACCGAGCGATGCAGACGCGCAAAGAGCAGTTGATCCCACCGTCACTCAGCCATCTGACGGATTACCAGTGGACACTGCTGGAAGAGGCGCTGTGGGAACTGCTGGAGGAGCAAGAAGAAAGCGTCGTACATTAGTACAGAGAACAAGAGACAAGCTCAAGATGAAAACGGCAGGGGCACCCACCCTGTCTCAGCCCGATGCCGAAACTGGTGAAATCACTGTTACGTTTAACGACGGTGAAACTAGGACAATGAAGGTAGAGGACGGGTTGTATGTCGCCACCGATAGACCCGACCCAGAAGGCAGGATTCTTGGCAGCACACCCAAGCAAGCCACGGCAGCGTTAGAGAAGCAACGTAAAGGGCCAGAGCTGCAAAAAGAAGCAAGCAAGCGTATCGGCGTAACTAAGACTAAGCGGAAAGCCCCTACACGACCCAAGGCAAAGGTAGTCAAAGAGCCAAAGGCAGACAAAAAGAAAGAAGCTGCCGATAAGAAGGCGGTTACAAAAGAACGTAACGAGTTACGTAAAAAACTTATAGCTGATGGTGCAGATCCCGCAGATGCAGCGGCAGTTGCACGACAAGAAGTAACTGACGACGCCAAATTCTCCACTCAACCACCAGAACCACAAGCGGTAACAGACAGTCAAAAAGACAAGGGGTTTCCTACATCTCCAGAGTTAGAACAAGGGCGCACTGCACAAGAGTTAACAGCAGAGCGTGACCGGCTGTTGAAAGAAACAGTTGGAGGCACCTTATACGACGCTGTAAAGAACATAGAACGGAACGCAAATAGTAAAGCTGAAGCCTTTATTGCGAATAAAGTAGCAGCGTTAATGAAGCGGTTGGAACGTGCTGGCGCTACATTTAATTACGCTGTAGTGGATATAAACGGTAACGAAGAGATAAACGGTACAGCGGGCACTACCACCGTAACTTTTTATGATTTGTTAGAAGGGACAACCGCAACAGAAAAGTACGCGGCAAGAGTTGCTTTAGTCCTTACCAACGATGCAACAGCAAGAGACAACGGAGTAAACCATAGAGTTCTTTTGCACGAAGCAATACACGCTGTAACCAGCGTAGCCATGCTGTTAAAGCTAGACCCTGTGTGGGCCAAAGCTAACAAAGGATCTAAATTATTCAGAGATATACAAGCCTTAGAAAACCTAACTGAAGTAATACAAACACACCTAAAAGAGAAGTTAGATAACTACAAAAATGGTTCTGGAGGTATGTCTCTGTTTGAATTTCAAGCAGCTAAAGGTCTTACTAGCAAACTTGGAAACAACGCTGCTAGAAACGCCAGAGAAGTTTTAGCGTGGGCGTTGACTGATAAGAACATGCAGAATCTTCTAGCTAAGATTCCTTATGACAAGGGCACCGGAGTGGTAGGTGATGCTAAAACAGCAACGGAATTAGCGTTTGCACCTCAAAAAAATAAACCGTCATTGCTTTCTGAACTGTTTGACAGGATACGCAAACTAATAGGAATGGCCCCCAGAAGTTCACAGCCCGAAGAATACACTGCGTTTACTGAACTGCTGCGTATTTCAGACTCCTTACTAGACCCAAGAGATGTAAGTCAAATAGTTGACATTCGTGCGGATGGTGGAGAGCGAGTCAGTATTGACGATAGGTTAGTATCTGATGCCGCTTTAATGGGACGCAACGAAACCGAGGCCCGTAATGCTTTAGACAAAGGCATCAAGAGTGTGCCGATTCTGAACTCAGACGGTGCAAAACGTATCGCTGATACCGTGTCTGACGTATCGCTGCCGCAAGCGGCTAAGGATTTTGTCTTAGGTATATTGAGTCTTAACGGCCTAGAGATGGTTGCTAAGAAGTATGTGCCTAAGATAACCGAGCTAAGAAAACTTGTACTTGAAGAAGGTGGGCGGCTACTAGAACTCAAGCGGCCCATAGACACTGCCGTAAACAAAATATCTAAGTTTGCAAAAGCAAACAAAGAGAAGGTAATTATCCTAAATCGGCTCATGCCGTATAGCTCTCTAATCGGCGTAGACCCATCTAAACCAAAGAGCACTTATATCGGTGATACTGAAAAGATGGATGCGTGGCAAGCCATGCACGACAAAGGCGGCGACTACGAAAGATTAGGAAAAGAAGGTCAAGCGGTATACAAGCAGATACGCAATATCTACGCCTCGCTGTTTAATGAAGTGGGGAGGGCAGTACAAGCTCGCTTAGATGCCACCGACCTAGATCCGAATGCCAAGAGAAGTATCTACGACGAATTGATGAATAAGCTGTATAAGAAAGCTACGATTGATCCGTTCTTCCCTCTATTGCGAGAAGGCGAGTATCGTCTGGAGTACACAGCAACAGATCCTGAGACCGGACAGCTAGAATACTACACAGAAAATTTTGAAACTAAGAGCGCAAGAAAAGCCGCTACGCAACAGCTAATAGACATGGGTGTTGACCGAAACAAAATAAATGCGTTTCAAAACATCGACAAAGCAAACTACCGTGACGCCCCCGCCGGTTCATTTGTAAATAACGTGTTAGGTGTATTAGGTAAGAACGGAGTAGATTCGACAGTACAAGATGAAATCATAAAACTGTTCCTAGATACGCTACCAGAACGCTCGTTTGCACAGTCATTCCGAAGACGAGAAGGCTATCGCGGCTTCATTGGTGACCCAAGGCTGTTACGTGAAGAGACATACCCAAATCACGATATGGTCAGGGCGTTGCGAACCAGAAGTGCGTCTATAGCGCGACAGATTGTACGTTTAGAGTATGGATCTAAGTTTCAAAAACTACAGGAAGAAATAGAAGCAGATCTAACAGCATTGCAGGAAGACAACAAAGCGAGTGAGAAGACTAAAGAAATTGCCACTCAGTATGTGAGCGAGGTGCAGAAGCGTGTCAAGTTTGCTAAGAATCCTGACGTTGAAGATTGGGCTAAGAACCTAACAACTTTTGGCTTTACCATGACCTTGGGCCTCAACGTATCGTCCATGCTGGTTAACTTCTCGCAGCTACCGATGGTGATTGCACCGCACCTAGCAGGTACACGCGGTGCTGACGGTGAGTTGTTTGGGTTCAAAGAAACTACTAAGGCCATTGGAGAAGCTGTTCGACTGTTTAGAAATGCAGGTCTGACTGACGAGCGATACAAATACGTACCCTTTGTGAAGAAACGCCAAGCCATCATGGACATGATTGGTGAAGATGGTGTTGAAAAGACAGCCGTAGGGTCAGCCCCGTCACTGGATAACTATGACTTTGACTCAAAGGACATGCCGCCAGAGATAAAAGAGTTTAAGGTGCTGGTTGAAGTCGCAGCAGAAAGCGGTCAGCTTAATCGCTCTATTGTCTACGACATGCTTGATCTGGACGAGATTGACAGTGTGCGCGGTAAAATCGGCGCTGTATCTGGGTTCTTGTTCCATCACGGTGAGCGCATGACTCGACAGGTTGCACTGGCTGCTGCTTACCGCTTGATGCTGAACTCTATGAAGAAGGCTGGCAGAAAGATAGACAACGCTGCCATGCGTGAAGCAGCACAGTTTGCTGTCTATGAAGTCGAGCTTACCAACGGCGGCACAGCCGCAGCATCCGCACCGAGACTTGCACAGGCAGGAATAGGCAAAGTTGCTTTCTTGTACAAGCGATACGGCATACAGATGATGGAGTTGCTAGGCAGTCTCATCAATGATTCTGTCCGAGGCACAAAAGCAGAAAAGCAAGCCGCACGCTATCAGTTTGCAGGGGTACTTGGTGGGTCGGCTGTAGTTGCTGGGGCACAAGGACTTCCTTTCTTCGGCGCAGTGGCACTTGTGTACAACACGTTAAAGGGTGACGAGGACGAAGAGCTAGACACAGTGGTACGTAAGGCCATAGGCGAAGGATTCTATGGTGGTATAGGTAACTACCTCTTGGGTGTAGACGTAGCTAGCCGTATGGGGCTGTCTGATCTTATATTTAGAGACAGGCTCATAGAAAAAGACCAATCGCTATTCTTTGACATGATTGAAGTGCTTGGTGGCCCTGTTGTGGGTGTGGGTATGCAGATGGAACGAGGCTTTGAAAAGATGTTCCAGCAAGGTGAGTTTGCTAGAGGCATAGAAGCTATGTCACCCGCAGCCATACGCAACGCTATTAAGTCATACCGATTCTACAACGAGGGTGCTAAAACTCAGCGTGGCGATGCCATAGTGAAGGATCTACCTGCACCGCTGCTAGTGGGGCAGTTCCTTGGGTTTGCTCCGTCCGAATACACACGACAGCTTGCCGTGAACGCGCAGTTGAAGAAGTTGTCGAAAGCAGGTAACAGTCAACGCACTAACTTGTTACGCAAATACTACGTTGCAAATCGCTTTGGTAATTTCTCTGAAGCTAGAGAAATACGTAGAAAGATGAACGAGTTCAACCGTAAGTTCCCCACCCTTCGGATCACACCCGATACGATCAAGCGGTCTATGGCCCAGCACATGCGTACTACCAAGAAGATGTACTCTGGTGTGACCCTTGACCCCAGAATGTTTAACGACCTCAAGCAAAGTGCTGCCGAGTACGATGACACGCTGACAATATGGGAAGACTTAGGGTTGTAGAAGCCCCTTGCCGTAAGACGGGGACTACGACAAGGGGCCGGAGAAAGATAAGACCGTTAGGCAAGGAGACCGTGACCTTATCGACGCGGATAATATCACGTTAATCTCCAAACGCGAACACCCAGAAACTGCCCAGAAAAGCAACTTTTTGCTTTAATTTCCCACTCAAAGCGGTCTACACAGATACGTCTAACTTGTTCTAGGGCTTTAGTTGTGTTGATACACGGCACAAATATAGAACTACCAGCTACCATAGATCCCCAATCGACGACGATGCGTACACCGTCAGGGTTAAGGTCGTGCAGCCGTAGTACGCCCTCATCCATCAGGCGCTATTTTCTCTACCAAGCACTCTTCTGAAGCCCCCATAGGGTAGATATGTAAGGCTTTCCAATCAGCACCCATGTGCTTGCGTGCCTCGTTTGTTGCTAGCACTTCCGCTTGTTCTAAAGTCTCAGCCTCCGCAGATATAAACTTGGCTGTGGTTATGTGAACTTCAAAATCAAACTTCTGCTTCAGCGTCATCCTGTGCTCCGCGTGTTTCATCAAAGGATTTCATGGTTACTACTATAACGTCTTGTGGTTCTAATTTGAGAAGAGTGCCTTTGCCTAGACGTACCTTGTCCCGTTTCGCACCCATCTTGGCTTTCAAATCGCTTAGGAACGCACTGTAGTTTATCTGCTGTGCCGAGCACCATAACTTCAAGGGTTTGGGCAGCAAGTAAACTTTCTTTAGGTCAGTTTCGTATCGGGCTACCAACTTAATCTTGGGTACGGCGTCGGGTATAACGAGCTTGTCTAAGCCGTTACTCTCTGCTTGCTTACTACGCAAGTCATCAGTGCTTTTAATCATCAAGATGTTGCTGTAGTTGTCGTATAGATACTCGTTCAATGTCTGCTCTACAGACACGCTCATGTTCTCTACAGCGTTGAGGTTAGCTTCAAGTAACTTCATTGACCAATTAAAAACTTCTTCTACGTCATAGTCCAGCAATCCTAGTTTCTTAGCAAAGAAAATACCTGTAAGTGTGCAAGCAACCCCTGCTGACCAGAACCTATTCTCTGCTTTGAGTCCCGCTGTAGTGTCAACCCGAACCTGCATCTCTCTAAGTTTTTGCTTTACTTCTTCTACATTCTGTATAACCCATTGTATGTAAGGCACTCCTGCATGACCGTAGTTAGCTGTTAACTTCGCTTCAAACGCATCTGTCATGCGCTTATCGTCTACAGAGTCAAACACTTTCTGAGCAGGCCACTCCAGCATACGTTGTGCTTCGGCTTTGGGCTGTTGTTTCTTTGCGCTAATCTTCTCTATAACACTAGAGTTACCAGAAGTAACAGATAAGAACTTCCACGGTTCTCCGCGTGTTCGTTCTAAGTTAGCCCCACCTGCCATACGCCCTCGTTGCTGACCAGAAGATAGCTGATACGCTAAGTCACTCAGCTTGTCGTCCTTCTCGTTTGTTAGCTCGTCTATGTAGAACGGTAGGTTATGCAGCACCTCTGCACGATTGAACTTCATGGACTCAGTATCACGTTCATCCAGCATCGTATTCTTAACACCACCCCATACCGATGCCGCCACTTGCATACATGCAGACTTACCACAACCGCTTATGTTGGCGTGTATGTGCAGAGCACAAGCGTTCTGAGGTAAGAAGTGCATAAGAGGTGCGCCGAATGCAGTGCCCACTACGTACTGGTGCATCACTAGATCCGGTCTGGTGTTGTAGAAATTAGCCATCTCTTTCCACGCTTCTAGGGTGCCCTTGGGTTCAAAGTAAGGAATTAACGCTGCTGTAGGCGTGGATGGTGGGTTGTACTTTATCTCGTTGGCGTGTACTTCTTTATCACCTACAACAAATGCAGTCGCCTCATCATCTACCCAGCCAAACTGTCGCCGCGCCACATCTGCTGTAGAAGTGGCCTGTAGTTCATTTATCCAAGTAACCATATATTGCAACAAGTCATCTATTCTAGGGACAGCAACACCGTTCATTGCCATCTGTTTTCGGAACTCTTCTTTTGAGATAACCGCAGTGAGCGGTAGTGTGAACTCGCGCACCCCGTCTTTTGGTAGGTGTAACCTAAACACAACTGACTCGCCAGCTTCTACATCCACCAGCCGTTTCGTTATGTACAAGTCATTGTGGTAGATAACCTTCTCGTCTACCTCTCCGTCTATACTGACGTTGCGAACATAGATACCGCCAGATGCGCCTCGAAAGTATGGGCGTGGGTACGCTGGTATAACGTATTCTGAGATGTTCTCTACGTCGTATAGATTATCCTCAAACAAGTCAGAGGCTTCACTATAGGTGCCATCTTCGCTTAGTTCAGCTTCAGCAATCTTGCGACCTAAAGCTATCGGTGACTTTATCTTGCCCCAGTGAGGACATTCGGTGCATATACCCGCCTCGTTTTCATCAAACGTCGTGCAGCGGTACGGCCCCTTAATTAGATCTAACTTCTTGAGCGTAAGCTCTGGCGTGTACTCAGGGTGCTTCTCTGATATTTTCTGTGCCGCTTTATCACCGTCTTCGCAGAATTTGGCTATAGATAACCCTGCTCTCCACATAGGTTCGCTTGCTTCAGCTTGCCCACTTATTATTCGTTTTAGTTGCCTACAGCCTGTGTCTTCCTGAGACCTTAGAAGTATGTCTTTGAAACTGTACTTTATGTTACGTAACAGTGCGTCACGTAAGCTAGCTGGCCCATCTTCGTCTATGCGTTTCTTGGGAACTGGTATCGTGTCCAACCCAATCTTACTGGCAAACCAATCAAAGTTAACCGTATCAGGTATAGCAGTCACCAACTTAACGGGAGCGGGGGTTTCTGACTTGTGGTTGTGCGTGCCCAGCACACGTAGCACCCTCGCGGTGTCGGCTGGCACTGACGTATCTATATCAAAGTTATGCTCTGCACATGTGGCTTTGAATCGGTCAGCTACTATTTTCCATTCTTCTACTGCTACTGGTTCAGTGAGAACCCAATAAACATGTAACCCACGCCCTGAGTCCACTATGAGTGGTTTTGGTAACGTCGTTGCAACGCAGAACCTTTGAAGTTCTTGCAGTGCGACCTTCTTTGTGGGGAACTCTTTCTCTGGCCCACAATCCAGATCTAAGAAAAACGCCTTAATTTTGTCAGCGTCTTCGCCTTTGCGTGTACCCTCTTTCTTATAATTACTTACAGCGAAGTATGTATCCCACCCCTCACTGTCGTAGTAGTCTGCGGCCTCGGCCAAATCTTCCAGCGAATTAAAGTACGCTTGCCGATGTCTGTTTTGAGCCAGACTATTTCTAAAGAGTACGTACACTCCTTCGGGGGGTAACACCCACCTTAAAAATTCTATCGTATTCATATTTGCACCCAATGCCGAAAGACACTATGGCAGGGGCGTCGGCGCACCCTCTTCGGCAATGCCTAGCCATAGTGGAGTGTTACCGGCTTAGTCGTCCCATTCGTCGATAACGTCACTCAGGTCTTCATCGTCCGAGGGTGCAGGTGCGGACTTCTTAACAACCTTCTTTTTGGGTTCCTCTGTTGCGGCAGAGGTATCTGGCTCATCGCCAAATATGTCATCCGAGTCATCATCTTCTGGCTCGGCTTGTTTGCTAGTAGTGTCACTAAACGGATTGTCAGGCTGCGCTACGTAACCCTCTACTACACCAAACGGTGAGCGAGAAGCCATAGGCTTGTAATCTATTACCTGCACACCGTTCAGACGTAAGCTAACCCCATTCTCCCGCATTGAGTACGGCACAAAGGTAACCGCAAGATTAACGATACTACCAGTGGTTAACTGAAAGTCTTTTGGTAGTTCGTTGTTCTTCGCGTCCACTTGCAGTGGGGGTTTGGTTAGGTCAGTGCCGTAAGCGCCTTTTAGCTTGGCCTTACCGACGTAGTTACCGTCATCATTTTTCTTGAACGGCAGCGGGAACTTCTCAGGCCAGCTAGTTTCTTTCTTAACGTCATACGCCGCTTTCATTGACTTGTACAACGCCTTTGCTTTTTTCTCAGACATAACAAAGGACATTTCGTATGCCGCTCCGTCGTCCAGCGGATCACACTTAACAGAGCCACCCTTCCCACCGTTCGCTTTGTTATCGAACTTGTAGGTGGTGTTAATTCTTGGATAGAGAGCTTCGACGTTCTCTAGCGTGTAATACATATTTACTTCAGCCATGTTGGTCTCCTTAACTTAGGCTATTGTGAACCCTTCCGTTTCCGCAAATGGGGAACCACCATTGACGTTATGCAAATCCACTTTGAATGCGATTGCCTGTAACGTGTCCTCGTGATCTACCATGAGTCGGACTTCTTCAAGTTCTTTTTCTTCTAGTGGTCGCTGCGGGTAGAAAGTCAACTTAGGTACAGAACTACCCTCGTCAAAACCTATCCTAGTGACCACTGCTATTGAGGGCGTTCCATGCCCAGACAAAAATTTGGAGTAAGCCTGTAGCGGCATACCGCCCCCGCGCTCTCTACCAAATATCGAAGAGGCAGGGACTTGTAGCTGATACACCGTGTCCAGTGCATGATCCTCAACAACCGCTAGGCGTTGATGAAATCTACAAGCCCTACCCCCTGCATTCCCCGAACCTCGAACGTTTTGAGTGCAGTCTAAACAACGTGCGCTCTGTCTCTGGTCTTCTGGCACTTCGGGTGCAGGTCTTTGGGTGTCCGTTGACCAGCATGTAGGTAACTTCTTGGCTCCAACTACGTAGTCTTCTTTGTAGTACGAGCGGGATACGTCCGCCGCGTTCACTATAACTACGTCTATGGAACGGCAAATGCTACCTTCTGGCTGATCTACCAGACCCGTAAACTTACTACCCTGTATGCTGATTCGGCGCACTACAGATCTGCGTCAGGATCGTATGCCGTAGGGTCAAAAGCCTCCGACAGCTCTTCTTTCAGATCGTCTGTAGGCTCTAGTTTTTTGTAAGACATAAGTGCCTGTGACACTTTCTCCAAGTCGAACCGTTGGGTCTTACCTATCTTGACATACGTGCCAGAAGGCACAGCGCCATCCCGTACCCATTTACGGGCCGTGGATAATGACACGTTAAAGTGCTTGGCGACATCTTCAATCGGAACTAGCTGCTCCATTATGCTTTCCTCACTGTCACAGCGTACTCCGAATCTACGTTTAACCCCTTCGGCAACAGGTCTGGGTTATCTTCTAGGAACCCTTTAACTGCCCCTTGGTGTAAACGCTTCTCCAAGAACTCAGGCACCTCATGCTCCAAGATAAACTTGTGCATGGATTCCCAATCACTTGTCCAATACTTCTGCTTCACAGTACGGTAGAACGTACCGGCATCAGTCTTGACGCTCTTGGCCCCCGTATCTTTCAAATGATCCAAGAGTGCGCTTTTTATTTTGTTTTGCTGCGCGACTAATTTATCGTCAGCTTCCCTAAATTCAGCAGACAGACGTTCCCTTTCGCCCTTGATCTTGAGATAAACCCTAGTCAATTTCTCCAAGGTGACACTATCTACTACTTTCGCATCAGCCATGTTTGTGTCCTATTCATTGCCGAGAACTGCAATCTAAAGGTAGCTAATGCGTTAGTCAAGTATTTCCTTGTAAAGATCAATAATCTTTGTGTGGGTATCTATTTTATTGTTAAGTAGTGCGTATACACGCTTTTCCACATTAGAACCTTGTAGCTGTACTACAGTGCATTTGTGGTCTTGACCCGCTCTGTGTACACGGGCGTTAGCCTGTGCATAAGTCTCCACAGAACTCGTTGGCCCCCACCAGACCACCGTGTTAGCCGCAGTCAACGTAACACCGTGTGCAGCAGCTTGTGGCTGAATCACCAATACTCTAGGGTTGTCTGTTTCTTGGAACTCTTTGAATATGCGAGTGCGCTCCCCTGCCTTTACTGCACCGCTAATTATCTCGGTGGGTATGCCATCTGCTCGTAGCTTCTCTGTAAGCAAGTCTATTGTGTGTTTGAACGGTACGAATATGAGGACTTTCTTGCTGGACTCGTCTATTACTTCGCGCAACACCTTATATCGGTGCTTAGTGTCGAACTCTATGGTCTCGCCAGAGTCGGTGTACACGGCACCGGAACTAATTTGCAAGAGCTTGTTCATGTTCACAGCAGCGGTGGCAGCGGTGACATCTTCCCCAGCCGCTTGCATAATCATCTTCTCTTTCAGTTCTTTGTAATACTTTTCTTGCTGGCGCGTCAGCGGTATGTCGCGTGTGGTGTAGATCATGTCTGGCAAATCCAGACACTCATCTTTGGTGTAACGTATTGCTGGTTGTAGTGCATTAAACACTGTTTCAGTAGCGTTAGGCTTAGGCACCCATTTGAAGTTGGTTACCTTATACATAACCATATCGCGGAAAGAGCCAAAGAAGCGTGGCACTCCTTTCGGATTGATTAGCTTGGCTAGCCCATAAGCATCAACAGGGCTTTGAGCAGCGGGTGTACCTGTCAGCAACCATAGCCATGTATCTGGAGTGAGTAGTTTGTTGAGCGTCTTCCATCGCTTTGTCTGTGCATTCTTGTAGTGAGTTGCTTCGTCTACAATTATCAGATCGAACCCGCCGTTTGCGATGGCGTCAGCGACTATCTCCACACCGTCATAATTTATTATGACAAACTCTGCGTCACCCGCAATTACTGCAACACGTTTTTTAGCCGAGCCGTAGGCAATATCTACTGTGCGGTGCATGGCAAAATCAAACAGATCCTTACGCCATGCCGAATCCATAATCGACAGAGGACAGATAACTAGGACGCGGTTGATTTTATTTTGGTTGAGCAAGAAGTCTGCCGCCCATATAGCACTGGCGGTCTTACCTGTGCCCTGCTCGTTGAAACAAAACGCACGTTTGTTGAGTGTGAGAAACCCCGATGTAGTCTTTTGGTGACTGAACGGCTCGTACTTACCCGTCCACTTGTACTTACCCTCAATGGGTGACGGTGCTTGTATGTTTAGGTTCTTGAGTACGTGTGTCTCATCCACGCCCCAGTTAACTACCACTCTGTTTCCTGATAACTCCTTGCTCTTGGGTATTACAGTGGTCACCTTGCCCGGATTTTTAAGGCGTAATAGCAGTGCTCTGTTATCTACAACTTTCATAGTGCGCTATAAACCTACTGACTTGTACCACTGGGTTCCATTCTTAACGTCAATAAGAATGTAACGCTGTCGCACGTTGTACACGGTCTGCACTGGCACGCTAACTTCTTTTGCTATGTCCTTTGCGAGCAAACCTAGCTCTTGCAGCTTTAGAATCTGCATGATTGCAGAGTCTTTTATCGGCTCCCTTCTCTCAGGAAGCATTTTTGGTTTCGCGGGTTTTTCTTTCTCGTGCCACGCCTGTTGCGCTTTAATGGCTTCTGCAAACTTACTCATAATTTGATCTCCTTGTTAGTCCCGTCTATCGACCAAGGGGACGGGCACCCTTGCAATGAGGACGTATGATCCACGCCCTTGGTCTAAAAAGTCCCGCCTTCGACCACACTGGCGGGGAGTGCTAAACAGGTAGGATATACCTTGGTCTTATCTCGTTCGCTTTGGCTTCTTGCCGTTACGACTTCTATTTTTACTGGCGCTTTCTACACGGACGCCATCTTTGTTGCTGCCCCCCTTACTGAGCATCTTCTTATGACTAACATCCTTCCCCTCACGTTTGTCAGCCTTACCGTTCTTATTAGCATCACGCCCCGTCTTATCCATAGCCCGACGAGCACGTTGCCGTTCCATACGAGCCTCATGTGCAGCACTACCCACTGGTGGGTTCTTCTGCTTCTTGCGATCTGCTTTGTTCTTATACGGCATTAGTTCTTCCCGTTGTGTGGGCACTCTAGCACTGGGCACCATGCTTTACATAGGCCGCTTGGGTTAGGGTTCCACGTATCGTTCTCAAAAGCTGTTTCCATATCGTTGTACTTACTCAACCATTTAGTCCACAGCTTTTGCTCATCCTCAACTGCGTAGCGATCTCGTATTAAATCGTTGCTCACTACAAACAGTAAACCAGCCCGAACAGTCTCTACTTCGGGGTAGTGCTTAAAGGTAGCCATCGCCATAAGTTCTAGCTGCCCTTTGTCAGCATATTTTGCCGACTTACCTGTCTTGTAGTCAATGACCCAAGCCAGTTTATCTTCTCTATTTAGTATCAGTAAGTCCGCGATACCGCGAAACCACACGTTACGTGCGAAGAAACTACACGCTTCTAGGTCTTCAGTCAGGCCCATCTTTATCTCGCACAGCTTCTCACCTTTCTTGGCGTTCAGTGCGTCTAACATCTTCTGTGCATAGCTGAACCGTGGGTCTAGTTCACCACCATCACGGATGTATGTCTCAGCAGCTTCGTGAAAAGCTGTTCCATACAGTGTGGCTTCAGACTCTTTGAACGGGTACTGCTTGAGTATCTTCTCGTGATAGAACTGCTTAGGACATTGCTCAAATGCCTTAATCTTGCTGAACGACCACGGTGCTATGCTCATTACTCGTTAAACTTTTTCTTGTACGTGCAAGAATTTTATTTTTGGCTCATCCTTGCGTAGTGCGTGATACTCTATCTGTACCTTAGCTGAGTTAATCATCTTGCCAGCAATGTTGGCTAGTTCAGAGGCTTCGTTAGCTGATATGCTACCCGAACGAAGCTCATCAAATACTTCAGATAAGTACTTACGTAGTTCTACTACGTCTTTCATATTGGTCTCCTTTAAGTTCTCTTCTTAATTTCATTAGTTCTCTTTTAGCGTCAACAATTTCTTGGGGAAACTGCGAACCTTTTAGGGGGCTACAATCAGCTAACATTTGACGAGCGTAGGCGTCTGAAATGTTTTTTACCTTCTCTCTACTACGTCGTATGCCATCTTCCCTTCGTTTTTCTGCATGGGCAGCGTTATACTTAGCGCGAGTGGCTTTCCCTTTTTCTGAGTGAATGTATTTAGTAGCCGCGATCTTGTTCCCCGCCCGTACTTTGTCACGGTTGGCTGCTTCCCAAGCACGTTTCACCTCTTTGGCCCTTGGTACCTGCCTATATATTTTTCTTTTCTTGCTTACACACGGTTTGCAATTTCCATAGCTTCTACGTCCACCAAACCTCACTTTCCCTAAAGCGCAGTTAGCCAACACTACGAACTGCTTACAAAGTGCACATAACTTGTGTTCTTCGCCATCTATAACCTTGTAGAGATGCTCATGCCTACCTACTCTACCTATCACACTCATTATTCCGCAATTCGACATCAGCAATAGGGAAGCCTACTGGTGGTGCAGCGTCAATGCCCGACGCTAATGCTTCCCATACATGCTCTGCACATACAAACACCGCGTCACCGGTCACTTCCCAAACCCTTCGTTCTAGAATCTCGCCACCATACGAACGTACTCTCACAACCGCCCCTTTTGATATTTCTGTGTTTTGCACAGAAAATGTTTCGTTTGCCATTATTCACAGTCTCCGTATGCTTTAGCCATACCACTTTCGCAGTCAAGTGGCAGTCCTTTCGCCCACTTGGGCACGTACTTCATACACTTCTCAATGTACTGCTTAGCTTCTTCAGCCTCATCTATAGGCACACACCCAATAACTGAGTCATGCACAGTCAACACCGCACGATACCGTTTAGCGATCAGCAACATCTGTTCAGCGATGATACAACGTGCAAGAGCTTGGCAGGTGTTCTCTATCACCTTGCCACCGTAGATCCGCGTTCGGCCTCGGCGTGTTTTGTACGTGTATTCTATACCCCGTTCACCCTGCTCACCTTGTAGATCGTCATAACGCATTAGCAGGTTAGAAGGTAGACGTATGGCGGAACGATCTCCCAATACCTCAACTACGCCTTCTTTACCAAACTCAAGTGTGTTACCACGTTCCATGTAAGCAATCATGTTCTGAGCCTCACGCCACAGATGACTTATCTTCCAGTTGGCGTCACGGTATATATTGATGATTCGTCGCGCTTCGTCAAGGGGTATGTAAGTCCCAAATGATTCCAATTGTGCTTGGAACTTAACTGCACCCATGCCGTAGCCAGCCCCAAGTATTGTGGTCTTACCAACAAACCGCTGTTGCTTGTCCACTTGGTCTTCTGGTACGTCATAAATTCTTGCAGCCATCTTGACGTAGACATCCTCTTTCTTGCGAAACGCCTTAGTCAAATCATCCTGCCCCGCGAACCATGCCAGCACACGCGCTTCAATCTGCGACGAATCACAGTCAATGAGTGTGTAGCCGTCAGGTGCGGTGATGCTTCTCTTTAACATCTTACCGTCAGGCCCACGGCTCGGTAGGTTTTGTAGGTTGATCTTGTCATCCCCACCCCACCGACCAGTGTGCGCTGCATAGTACCTCACAGGAACCGGCAGAGTTCCGCGCTCCGCAATGTCTATGAATCGCTGAGTACGTGTCTCTTCCAACGTGCTTTTGTTGCCCAATCGTGCGGCTACCAACGCTTGCACTTCTGGATTCTCGTGCGCTCCAAGGCTCTTGAACGCTTCATCGGTCTTAGCGAATGCGTAGGCTTGTTTGCCTGTGGTCATACTGATTTTGGTAGGAGGTGTTACACCCTTGGAACGTAGTAGTTCTGCAAACTTCTCGTTACTCATCAGGTCTTTCTTGTCAGTCACCCCTGCTTCTAGTAACAAGTTATCCTTACGATCCTTAATATCTTTCAGGTGGCGAGACAATAAACACGAATCTAGAACTAACAGCGGATGTATGAACATACGCAATGTGCAGTCTATGACCTTGAGTTCTTGTTTGGGGAAGCCCCGCAGCATGATGCCAAACAGCTTATATGTAAGCTCAACATCGTTGATGCAGTAGTCTCCATAACGGTCTAACTCATCATCAGTAAAGTCCTCACGACGCTTACCCTTGGCGTTTAGTATCTCAGTTCCTTTCTCACCGACACCGTACCGTTCTGCAAGCGCCTTGAGACTTCCACCAACCTCGACCCCATGTACAGCGCGGCCAATACAAAGAGTGTCAGCCCAAACGCGAGGGTGAATATCAAAGAGCCAAGACAATATAGCACCGTCGAACATAGTGTTATGAGCCAACACCATACTGTGTGCCCAATCGAACCCAGCGAAATACTCTTTAAGTTCTTCATGCGTCCCACTCGCCCACTCCGTTGGCCCGTTGTTAACCTTCACACCTACGCCGACTATCTCAAAACGAGGATCACGTATGTACTCTTCTGTGGTCAGCTTAGTTAGTGAGAAGTCCTTATCGTAAAAGGTTTCAAAGTCCAGCGTTATAAGATCCACTACTGCTGCTCCTCTACCTCAAGCACTTGCTGTATTTCACACCGCACAACCCTCGGCAGTTCTAGGTAGTTACCGTTACCATCTTCGGCAGCGAACCTAGCCTCTTCCTCGTTCTTGGCCTCGACCTGCACGCGCCTACGTATGGTCTCTTCCAGCGTGATGTTAAATTTTTTCATTCAACCCCCCAGCCGCTTGATCTCAGCGTCGATATAGAAGCGGATCTTCTTGGCATCGCGTAGCTCATCACTGTGGGATGACTCGCCATAGCGGTACGTAGCGCGGAATATCTCACCGACCTGCGCGTTCATGTTCTTGTGCGAGATCAAGTCTTGCAGTTCTTTCGCCCCATCAGGTAACTCGTAATACCTAGCTGTACTACCGTCACTCACTCGTGCATCGTCCACCAGCTTTATCGCCAACGGCGGTGTTTTAGTTACCTGTGGTTTTGGAATGTAGTTCTTGGATCTAACCATAGAAGGTGTTTTACAGAACTCTCGCTTAATTACCCAAGCATTTGAGTAACTACATTTTACCCAAGCAGCAGCTTCTTTCGCTGTCGCTTCGGGGTTCTCCTTAAAATACTTACGCAGCTTTGCCGCCTTAGTTCCATTCGCCATCTCGGTCTCCTTAAAAATCAAGTTCAAGCTGCACTGGCGTTGCGCCAAGTAGCTCTGCTATGTCGTGCATGTTTTCTTCGTTCACAACGAACGCCATGCCCTCGCTCGCTGTAATGTCTTTTAAGTTCTTCTCTTGTAGTGCGGTAGGTTTGTTACCTCCTGCCTTACACTCAATACCAAAGAACTTACCCCGATAGCACCCGATTATGTCAGGCACCCCGCTCTTACCGTACCCGCCCGTTACAGGGTAGAAGTAATATGCTTTAAGACTTCGTAACTGACTTGCTACGACCTTTTTTACTTTCGCTTCCGGTGTCATCACCACTCTTGATCTCCTTCAACAAATTTTCGATACGCAATAACGCATCAAACATCTCATGCTGTAGGTCAAGCAACTTATCTATGTCACTAGGCTCAAGTTCGATTGTTATACGCGCCACTATGCTTCTCCTTGGGAGCTGGTTTCGGAGTCAAAGACCCAGAAACTATCGTCGCCAGAACGCGCACCAACCCCATCTATGTGATGAGTAGCGTTTGGCTCCAACAAAGCCAAGACCACCAACTTATCTGTCAGCGCCTTGGGCAATGTCTGCGAGCCATAGTAGGTGCCAGCTAAATGTGAGTCAACACATTCCATACCAATACATGTTACATGCCACGTATCACTGTTTAGGTCTGTCTTAACATGGTAGACAATACCGTTTTGTGGTAACTGTTTCCTACCTATGTTTAGCTTAACAATGTCAGGCATCATTCGCATGTAGTCATGGCGTTCTAAGTAACTCATGCTACGCCGTCGTCTTCTTCCGACACTACTAAGAACATGTTATCTGAATACTTCATGCCCGCGCCGTTGACGTACTCACCTGCATCCATCACATTCAGCACCGACATCTTAGGGAGCAACTGTTGGAACAAAGCATCCCAATCATGTAGTCGCTTCGCAATTGTAGTCCGAACAGTGTCCCTGCTTGCGGCATCCGCATCAATGTGCATAACGTCCATGCAGTCATAGTTGTTTGTATCTTTGGATACGTATACAAATAATGGGAACCGCCCAGAATCTTTTAGTTCTTCGTGAGCGGCTTTCTGTTGCATGTATTTATCTACGTCCGCACGTAGTTCTTCGCCAACGTAGCGATTGCTGTTGATCTCAGTAAGAAGGTATTTGAAAACGGGAGCCTTCTCATTCACAACACCTATTCTTTCTAATGAAGCACTTACTTCATCACGTATCGTTTTTATACGGGTGCTCCTCTTTAGTCTGTAGCTATACGCTGGACGCCCTGCTAATTCGGCAACGTCCCATAGCTGTAAGTGCTTGGCTGCATTACGCAGTGCAGTCTTGAAGTTAACACTCGCCGCGACGTTGGGGTTCTTTCTGTTACTTATGCGCCGCGAGAGCACAGCGAACTTGTTCCCATCACGGTATATGCTGCCCAAGAAAAACGGCTGACCCTTGGTGTGAACAAGTAATTCTGAAGCCGCGTGTAACCGCTCTTCATAGTGACTCGGTACATAGAACTCTATGTTCCAGAGTTTATTGGCTACCTCTCGTGCAAAAGACCGCAACAATAACTGAGTATCTTCAATGCCAACCTTGATGTAGCCATCGTTTGGGCCTTTGTAGAACTGAAGACTACCATCGTAAACCGTCGTAAAAGTATTCATGTCATTCTCCTTTCGTTTTTGTTACCAACCCACACGCATTGTTGATCCATGTGTTGTACGTTGCGCGTAGCTTCTTGATGTCATCCTGCTGGATCGCTTGGCGTACACCCCACTTGCCCATGAACACAGTCAGTAGTTGTACACGTAACTCATTCTGTGGTTCCTTGAGTATCTTCTGTACGCCGGATGGATCGAACGATACGTTGCTAGACCAGCGGCTAGATGTCACAACACGGTGGTCGCGCAATACCCCAATGCACTCATGTACGTGCCGCCTGTCAGACGTATGTAACGTGCCACCCACAGCCAACGCCCAGTTCCAGAACTCGTTGATGTACGGCTTCAATTCCTTCTTGCGTTCCTTGTCCACACGCGACTTGGGGTTGACCGGCTTGAACTCAGGGCTGATTAACTTCCAATCGCTAAAGGTAAGGTCAGTTAGGGAGTTGATAGGGTCTGGCACGTATGCCTCCCTACCAAACTTTAGATACTTCTGGTCATCCTCACGCTGAAAGTCAGAAGCAGATGACCAAGACTTGTAGTAGTTATTCCACCGTTGTTCATCGACTGACTTACTCTTAGGTAAGTAATACTTGGCACCCTCTACCCCCGCAATTTTGATGTGCTGCCTACCATCACTACCGCCGACATACAGCAGACCTTTGGGTAAGAACTCATATAGAAACTGATACCGGCTTGTGTGTGCATGGTCGCCCGTGCCGTTGCGTACCTTGACTGTCTCTAGGTATGAGCCATCAGGTTGCACTTGGATGTCCCACACAATAGGTGACAGATTGTGTATATCTGCTTTCGACGTAGGTATTGAAACGCGCCCAGCGTAAGTGCTAGTAAAGTTTGGATCACCGTATCCACCGTCGCACAAGGCGTAGCAGGTAGGTGATAACTTAACAATGTGTTCCCACTTACGATCCCGTCTGTAAGCCGGACGTAGATCATCCTCCTTCTTGTGGTACTTGCTGACCAACGGCTTGACGTTGTTGTATCTACGCTCGACGTGCCAAAACGAGTCCAGTCCCATACGGAATTCGTTGCCCCTATATTCGTGTCTCATTTCCTTCTCCTTACATATCACTTGATTTGATGTGCAGCACCTTGCCGTTGTCGGGTGTTGCGCGTTTGTTGTCGAGAATGCACCACAGTACAGGGCAGTCCCACTCACCCCAGCTACCAGCCAAGTAGCCATCAGTAAAGTTGATGACCGCTTGTGGTTTGATGTCGTTCTCTTTCATGTAGTCAACTACACACTCAATGACAGTGCCGCCGCCGATCTGAGGCTCAGTCGTATCAGCCAGCCTTGACATTGTGCTGCTGTCGTACACCTCGTCACGTACAACCTCATCACCCCAATACAGCACACGTACACGCTCTGGCTTGACCGTCAGACAGATAGACTGTATCTCGGACAAGAACTTGGTGACATCTCTGTAGATAGAATACGAAGTGTCGCAGTTGACCAGTAGCTCCTCGACGGTCTCGCTGTACGTGCTAGGCATATAGACATCTGCCGCCATGTATCTGCGGTTAGGCCGCGCCCATGTAGAGCAGTCGTGACCAGAACACGTAGCCTGTACGAATTCACTGAGTGCTTCACGCCAATCAATCTGCGGTTGCAGTAGTTCCTCAAGCATCATGTTCTCGCCAGCACCCATCTTCCTGCTAGCCATGAGACCTTGACGCAGTGCGGTGTCTACCTCGCGCTGTAGCTCTTTAGATTCGGCATCGGTCAGTGCGTTAGCTGATTCCCAATCATGGTCATCAAAGCCATTACCTTGTGGCATGTCACCGTCTTGGTCGCCATCCTGTTGGTCTTGTCGGAGTATCCGAAAGATACTGGCAGGGTCAAGCCAAGTGCCATCGTCCTTACGAAACCGCTCGTCATACAGACCTTCGTAGTCACCTGTCGGCATCTGAGCAAAGCCATCGTCTTTGTTCTCATCACATAGGTTGCCGTTGATCCAATAGTCACAGGACATGTTTGCCAGTATCGGATCAATGTCATACATCCACTTGTACGTAATAAGATGCTTGAACAGTATGTGACCCCAGCGCTCGTGCAGCATCACAAACCGTATGTGTGGCAGCTTGAGTGCATCGACCATAGTGCGTCCGAACATTACGTCGCGTCCGTTGGTACATGCCGTAGGCACATCGTCAACGACAGCCGTAGTGCCAATAGCCATCACACCAGACAACGCCCTGTACCTTTCGTGCCCAATGATTGATGCGTGTGCATTCGCAACACGTTGCTCGGCGGTGACAGCTTTCTGAAATATACTCATAAGATATTCTCCTGTTTGTGTAGGATTCCTACACAACGTCTGCTGTGTTGAACAGATACTGGTGGTCGTGCGCGTACTTGGTGAACTTGGCGTTGGTCATAACCTGTGACTGTCGGTCTTTGTTGAACCGTGGGTCAGACACGTTCTGAACAAACAAAGCACCCCAGCTTTCATCAAGCCGCTCCATGTATGTCATCCATGCACCTACCCAACTGCGGTCAATGTTAGACAGTGCGCGGTACACAACCAGACCTACGGCAGCGACATTGCTAGGCACCTTGGCGTTAGACGGATCGTTCTTGATTGACTCCAGTGATGGTAGCTCGTCGGCAATCTGCATGAACGTCATAAGCTGTTCTGCTGCGTAGTACCCGATAGTGCCAGCCAACATAGATGTGAGTAGGTGGTCACTGATACCCTCGCGGTTGTCGAGTATGTAGCCACACTTTGCCAACCCTCTAGGTGTAACACCTTTTCTGCGTCCAACAGCCTGTGGGTGGTCAATGTACTGGTTGTCATCTGGATTCGGCACATCACGCCAATCTTGGAAAAGCTCTGGAGTCTGTAACGCCCAACCAGAGATCATGGGGTTTATGTTGTTAGGTACAGCGAAGTTACCGATCCATTCCTCGTTGGTCGGAGTACGTAGCTCCATGATAGTGAAGCGGTCAAGTTGGTGTGCTTGGAACCCGTCACCTAGATTCTCTGCGGTCAGGTTGCCGTTGGATATGACAACAGAGTCGGGGTGCAGCCGGTAGCCGAACATCTCGCGCTCTAGGCCAAGACGTAGCAATGGTAGTAACACCTCACGCGGAGCCTTGGATAACTCGTCGAGCGTAATGATAAGCGGCTTGCCTGTATGTAGGCCAAGTATCTCGTTGGCTATGTAGCGCACAAAGTCTTGGTCATCTGCTTCTTTGAACTTGGGTATACCCAAGTCACCGGCAGTGATAGCAACACAATCTACGTCGCGCCGTTCGTGGTTGGGTAGTAGTCGAGCAAGCTCTTTTGCCAAGGTGCTCTTGCCAATACCCTTGAGTCCTTCAAGGTGGAACCATAGGTGCTGGCCGTTACGTTCCATCCCATTAGCAACCACAGCCTGTGCTGCTTCGTCGTGACTTACTGCGTATCTTCTTGTTGATAAGCTCATGGCTTGTTCTCCGTTTTGTTTAGTGTTTGGTGTAGGAATCCTACACATTCGGTCAGTTGGTTGTAGATAGTAGTATCCCATACCATGTAGACATTATACAGGATACTACGTGTTATGTCAAAGTACCTAGATAGCTTACACATCAAGTGATGGTAGGCCAGCTAAGATTCCTTGAAGCTCGGTGTGCTTTTGAACCCGTAGGTTCTCGCTATTCTTGATGATCTCGGTGTTCATGCCGTAGAGCGCACTCTCTAGCTGGTCAGCCACAGCAATCATCTGCGTGTCGTTGGTCAGGTTGAAGTCGCGCATAAGATTGATTAGATCCTTGGCCGTATCGAACACACTGCTGTGCATCCTGCCGTACTTCTGGTTACCCTGTGCATCGACCTCATCCTTGGGTGCAAGCTGCCGCACCAGTACAGTCAGGTTGTCACGTAACCTGTTCCACACATCATTGACCGCCGCTTGTATTGTGTGGTCGAAGTGCTGCTGAAACTGTTGCTTGAGTGCATCCTGTGCCTCGCTCTCAAGATCCAGCACATAGTGGCTAGCCTGTGGAATCGGCGCAGTGGTTACCTCCCAACGATACTTGGAACGTACCACTTCCTTGGACGGGTACAGTGTGCGGTCATACATACCGCCCAGCGTAGACAGGTGCTCAGACACCGCGAAGTCGTATGACTCTAGGAATATGCGAAGTAGGTTGTTGTACTCGTTCTCATAGTCACCCAGCATGGGTAGCAGGTTGTTCAGAAGACGTAATGTGGTAACGAGCCGCCAGCCGCCATCCTCCCAAGGCATTGTGGCCGCTGCAAAGTCCTTGCGTGGCACCGCTGCGATCCAGTTCTTTAGGTTGTGATACTCAATGCAGTCGGCAAGTATGTCCTTCTTAGCAGTGAGCGCCGATACCTTGGCACCGTTAGCGCGTGCGACTTGAGCCGCTGCGTGCCTGTCTTTCTTGGTGGTGCGGAACTCACCGATACTCAGCTTGATCTTGACCGCACTAGAAGCGATGCTCTGCGGGTCGATGGTTGGCGCTACCGCCAGTTGTTGAATGTTATTTGCTTGTTCCATTGGAACCTCCTGTTTGTTTAATATTTACTAGCTATTCAGG
>Ga0208643_1000523_pt1 | contig 25222 bp, 3 predicted proteins | sample VirMetDEL_Nov_12_FD_184516 | JGI IMG/M metagenome (GOLD analysis project Ga0208643, IMG submission 184516) | Aqueous microbial communities from the Delaware River and Bay under freshwater to marine salinity gradient to study organic matter... | ecosystem: Environmental > Aquatic > Marine >... | reverse complement strand
TACTGCAGAAAATGGAGTAAGTGATCTAAGATGTTCTCTTTCATATACAAAGTGAGCATAGTCATCAACGCTTTGGAAAGCAGATGGTGAAACTCTAGCCAAACCTCTTTCAGCATACTCTGCATTTTTGTAAGCTCTGTTCAAATAATCTTTACGGATCCTAGCTTTGTCTACATAAAGAACACCATCCACGACAAATGCTCCAAACTTAAGACTGGTAAGTTCAGCAGTTTCTCTTATTGAAGCTGGTAGAGTAGCATCTGTAACACGCCCTCTATAACTATCTCTGTTAAGACTGAAGTCTTTAATAGCATTCTGGAACATGAAGTTAACCAGGTCGTTCTTGAATTCATTAGCAAATATTTCAGCCTTACCAAAGGTGTTATCAATATCTTTTGATGACGTTTGAATCTTCTCCATTAGGAAATCATTCAACACCTCATTAGTTCTCAACTTGAATAAGTCATTCCAGATTTTCAACTGGAACGGTTGGATGTAGAAACTTGATATAGGAGAGTCACTTAAAACCTTATCAACAATCTCTTCTGGGATACGAGCATCTTGACGTAAACCTTCTTTCATAAGGATTGCGTTCTGTGCTTCAAACAATGTCCCTGACTTAGTTGTATCAAAGTTCAAATTCATCTTCACAGCGGCTACCGACTTAGCCATGTTCTCTACTTCCAAGAAGTGTAAGAATGCAGCGCGATCTAAATCCGTTGTTGTATATGCTTCTCCTGCTTTAGTTTTAGTAGAGTAATCTTTGATACCATCTCGCATATCTTGCTGATCAAACTCACCCTCAGCACCTAAGAAGTTCTCTATTTGAGTAATTGCTTGTGCATTGATTGTACTGTTTATTTTCTTACCATCAAGATCTTCAGCACTAATGTTGAATGCATTTGCCGGGTTACCCAAAACAGCAGCTCTTGCTTTTTGTCTAAACAAGTTAGCAGCAACTGGGGCTTTACCAAGGGGTCCTGCAAAAGTACTCTTAGCTAAACGCTGTTCTTTTACATACTGTCTAACCAAAGGCATGGAAGCAAAGTAAATAGCTTGCTTGACAGGCACACCTGCTTGAATCATGAAAAGCAATGTTGGTGATACTTCTTTATTACCTTGAACATTAAAGATCCAAGTATCAGCAGCAATATCCACCCATCCATTAATCATCTGATTGATGACATCCGATACGCGGTGTTCACCAGAAGCATCCATAAGCTGAGACAATGAAATTGCTTTCTCGTTGTCTACTTCAATAGTGTTATGCTTAAGGAAAAGCTTTTGTCTATGGTAAGTTCTGATCTTTCTTTTCTCTGCAGAAGTCATCTTGTTCTTACCAACTCTTTCCATTTTCTCAACTAAACGGTTGTACTCTTTAGTAGAAGTACCGGCAGTTGCATTCATACGAGCTCCTATTCTGTTGAATACAGAGTTGTAAGTATTATCTACGGCACCAAGACCAAGTGTCTGCTTACCTAAGTTATTCGAGGTATGCTTATACAAGTTGTATTCAATTTCAAATACACGTGTTGGAGAAATCATATTCTTAACCTCACCTCTTTTTACAAAAGTTCTTGTGTCACCATCAATAACATCAAGTGGATTATATTCTTGTACATCTTCTTGCAAATCTTCTGCAATTGGTTGTAGGATATCTGTACCATTCGGTCTAATCAGTGATGCATAGTTTTCAGGAAGCTCTAGGATAGACTTGATATTAGTAATCAATCTATTCTGGATCCCCTTTTCAGTATCTTCAGTACTGTATACAATCTCTGTCTCAGCCAAGTCATTAATGATTTCAATCATTTGTTTGTCCTCTTCAGTTAAAGAGTAAACACCTGAATCATCACGCATAGCATCTAATAGAATGTTCACATTGTCTCTACTGAAATCAAGATTAGGATAACTCTCATTGAGTCTATTTAATAATTGATTAGTCAACTTTGCTCTGTTAACACGCTTTGTAATGTTAGGCATCATCACGGTCATCTTATCGATGTCATAATCTGCACCAGACTTAGCAACAATTTCAGCTGGAGGCACAATAATACTTCCCGCCTCAGCAGGTAAGAACTCATAAATTTCCATGAACTCCATAGAGTTAAGTCCCTGTACTGGAATACGTACACCAACCATGGTAACCATTGCTCTGTTGTTACCTTCATTTAACCAAGCTTCATCTTTCAGGGCCTTGTTTAAATTAGCAATATTATCAATTCTTTCACCATTGTAATCAAGGTCAAGCAAGTTTAAAAAGTCTCCTTGCATGGCAACCTTTACTTTCATTGCTTTGGTATTTCCATCAGCACCTTTGTGATAAGTAGGTAAATCATTTGAACCGTACTTATCTCTTTGCTCATCAGTTGGATTAGTGTAGTCACGATCGTATGTAGACTCCATGCTTTCAAACATAGCTCCAGATACCTGAATCAAGCCCTCTCCTTTTACTTTTTGCTTAACAAGCCTCTTAGTAACAATTGAATTTAAAAGCTTCTCAATCTTCTCTGAACTTAATGACAGAGATAAATCATGCTTAGGTCCGCCATGATCACCAAGTTCAATAAAGTTTACCTCATGGTCTGCTAAGTCTTGACGGCTTAGTTCTCTTTTCACGAACTTAAGTAAATCCGCCATGTCACCTTTGAGAACTTCATTCCCATCAGCATCATACTCACGCGTCCAGTTGGCTTCTTTAAGAAGGTCATCTTTCTTGAGTTCAGTAAGACGCTTGATGTTATTCTCATAATCTTCTACCAACGCTCTGAACTTATCGTTCAATGCTTTACCTTCTTCATACAAACCATCCTCAATAAGCTTACGCAACTGAGTAGAAAAGATCACACTTCCTTTTGCTTTAGGAGCAATTTCAAGCTGATCTTTCAAGTAGTTCATGAAGATTGTATTCTTAGTAAACGGTACATCAGCAATTGTACGTTTGTTATCAGCGTACAATGGATCCAGGTTACCGTCTTTTGTAATAGTAGAAACCTTAGAACCAGATACAAATGTTGAATAGTCAACACCTTCTCTGACCATCTTGTTGTGAAGTTTCTCTAAGTTAGTTCCAGCAATCACTGTAGGAATCATAGGGAATAATGAATACTTATGGAATGCAGTTACCGGCAAACCATTTGTTTTCAATGGTCCAAAGTATTGTGCTTTAACTGTCGGGAAGAACTGAGTAACTAACGCTGGGTCAATTGTCTTACCATCAATTATATCCTGGTATAGTTTTTCTTGAGTCGGACTCCAGTTACCTTCAGCTTCTTTCATCAAACGGTATGCATCAAAAGTAATCCACCCTTGGGCATCACCCTCATTCATTCCACCTTCAGCATAAGGCTTGAGAGTTCTTTCTGCATCTTCCTTAGACATTCCTGTGTCAACCAATGCTTGAACATACTCTTCGTAGTAGACAGAGCCTATCTCATTATCCTGGACAACTGCTGTATCAAAAGTTCCATCATAAGCTTTTTCCTCTACACCAATACTCCTAGCATAGCCTCTACCCAATGTAGTGTTAGCATACTTTTGGAATACACTGTCAGTTCTATATAAGTTTCCGGTAGATCCCATACCTGCATTACGCTTATGGAAAGCTTCTTTAGTATGGTCATATAAAGCAAGGTCACCGTAAATAATACTCATTGACTCCAGGTTATGGATCCAGGAGTTATATACAAATGATTTTACTAATACATCCTTAGCTTCAGAAACTGTAAGCTCTTGATTAGTATTACGCGCTTCTCCTCTAGTTTTCTTTATAACGCTGTCCGCTACAAACTCAGCCTGGGCAAATCTCTTGTCAACTTTTTCAACTTGTTTGCTGAAGTAATTTCGAAGATCAGCTCTAAGCATTGTTTCAATGTTAGCACCATCAGGACTCTTAAAGTATTCTCTAAAATTAGTAACGCCTTCTGAGGCAAGTTGAATTAAAGCTTCTTTAGTTCCTTGTCTAAGAACATCATCAAACTGAACAAAGTTCTGACCTTGGTTCAAGTAATCATAATCCATTGGTCCAATATCCTCACCTCTATCAACCTTAGCCTGAAGATCACGCATTGTTTGAATACGCTCAAGCTCTGCAGCAATGTGAGGCATAATCATAGAGTATGCTACATTATGATAAGTATCTCCAATAAAGTCTTGGTTCAAAATGTACTGACGATCAATACCGCTCTTCTTACTACCTTCAGTTCTGTTAATCTTATTGATGGCAATAGAGTATGACGTACCCTTATCTGAGTGACGCATTAATTCTGGAATACCAATCTGAGTCACCAGGTGAAGATCCAATATGAATTTAGTATATTCATCAGCTTTTGCTGAAGCAACACCATCCTGACTGTTACCACCTTCTTCCTGATTGATTAAAACACCACTTAGATTAGTAAGTGACATTTCAACTGGTCTATTCGTATTACCCACTGTTCTTTTAGTACCGTATTCTGGAGTACCAAGTTTAGCTTGATCCAATACGTACAATGAATTCATCCAGGTAGACGCCGCAGCAAATGGATTTCTCTCTATGTTCAAATGAGACATGTGAGGATTGTCAACAAGCTCGAAGTAATTCTTACTTGCATTTATAGCATTCACCATCACAGTCATTGAGTTGTTCAACGTGTGTTCGAATTGTGTATTACCCTCAGCATTAGTCACCATGTAATTGGAAACTGAATCTGAATACTTAGCCTCAAGATTAGTCAATCCTGTAAAACGGCTATTGAAATCACCTTGCGGTCTGTATTCTCTACCACTTCTCTCGTTGACTTTAGACTTAGTGTATGCTTTGAAAATATCATTAAGAGAACGTACTGTTTCACCACGCCCCATTAAATACTTCATTCTTGAAAGTATAAAAGATGGTGTGTCACTAGCAGCTAGTTCATCACGCATCTCTTCAGTATCAGTAAGCTTTACACCAATAGCATGAAAGAACTCAAGCTCTCGGCCTTTGAGTTGTTTATTCTGAGGTATGTTATCACCAAACTCTTTGAAGTCATCAAGTACAGCACCTATGTTAAGATAGTTACCCTCTCTGTCTTTTTTCAAATACTTGCTAGATCTAGGACTCGCTGTTTTAAAATCAGAATCCCAACCTCTACCAATTTTACTTCTAGTGTTAAACGCTTCACCAATTTTAGAAAGGTATGATTTAACACCATCATTGTTAGTGCTTTCATCAAGGGTCATCATCATTAATTTGACACGACTCTTGTTAAACGTTTGCCAGAAGTTAGTCCACAGTTGATTCTCACTTTTAGATCCTGTTGCAAGAGGTCCCATTCTATCCAACAACTGTTGGAAAGGAGGATAGTTCTTAGCCTCAGCTTTAAGCTTTTGTTCCATCACACTTGCCTCAAGAGTATTCTCTAAAGTTCTTGCAAGACGGTTCCATACTTCTTGAAAGTTCACAAGCTCTGGTACACCAAAGCTGTTCATTTCAATCTTTCCTGCCTTATTAGTTTTGTTCAATCCGTGTATTAGATACAGGATTTCTTTACTGGCAAGATCTTTCATAGAGTTTTCATTACCCTTACGGTCATGTCCCTGACGACCATTCAAGAAAGTATCTTCCTCAGACATATCTTCTTCCATGATGTCCTGGAGAGTTCTTTCATCAAAGAACTTTTCAGACTTCATCATGTGATATCCGATCACACCTTTCACATTCTCATTTTCCTGAGACATGTTCTCGGCAATATTGTTTACGTTACCAAAGTTTTGAAATGCCCAGTACAAAGTCTCCATATCCTTTTGGATAAGTGCTTTGGCTGACTCATTAGTTTCTTCAGCAAGTTGTTTTTTCTTAGCCTCATACAATTGACCTAATCTAATTCTAGCGAACTTGTATGCATTCTTAAGTTGCTTAGGACTTTTGATTGCACCTGAGCTAAACTTATAGCTACGCTTTTCATCTAAAACTTTGAGTCTGTTTGTTGCAATACGCTTGTTAGCAAGTGTTGCATTAGGATCATTGACTACATCAGTTAATTCACCATACTCAATGGTCTCCTGATCATTTAAACCAGCATTCATCCAGTCTCCATATTGAGAGAACAATGAATCAACTGTATCAGTAAGTTTCTTTGACTGTTGGTAAGACAATGCTTTTACACTCTCGTCGGTATTCCAAGCCTGCATTCCTTTATTCAATGCTCCGAACTGTACGTTCTCCTGACTGAAAGTATATTCACTCAGGTCACCTACTCTAAGTTTCTCATACAGCGCGTGTATTCCAGCATCAGCTTTATCATTAGCCATTACTTCAGTCACACTACTGTTGTCAAACAGCGCTTTGAAAAAGTTGTATATCTTCTGAAAGAAGCTATTACGTTTTGGTGAATTTGCTTTAGTCTTCTGACCGTTCAGCATGTAAGATCTGAAATCCTCAGCCATGTACTCCTCGAGCTGCTTATCACTAGCTCTTGAAAATTGAACACGCTTTCCTTCATAGTCTCTGAAGCTTCCTGTTTTCTTTCTTGCTTCACCGTACAATTCTTTCTTTTGCTCAATGGTCATAAACCCTTGTGTAAAAGCATGCCACGCTTCGTGGTAGAGATCAGAGAAATCCGCACCCTTATACAAAGTAATTCCGTGCATGCCCCAGGTCGCAATTGAATTCAGATCCTGAGAGTTAACCAAGTGAAACATCTCCTCAAAAGGAATGTGTTTACTCAAGGGGCTGTTCTCATACCAAACTTTAGCCTCTTTGATTTGTTGTTTAGTCGCAGCTAAACTTTTGTCTTGTTGGTCACGGTTCTTATTTAGAAGAGGGTCATCAAAAGAATCATCCATCAAATCATTAAGACTCTCACCATTACCTGGTGCAGAATCTTCCAATCCGTTTTCTGGTGTTGGTGATGGTTCTTCTTCCATACGTTCTGGTAAAGCATCAACTTGCTCTCTACCATAAATATCATCAAGATCTTCTTGTAAAGGCTGAAATGTAAAGTAAGCATTCAACCTCATGATTTTCTGATCAGCATTCAGCTTAGTGTGTACAAAGAAATTCTCTTTCAAGAAGTCATTGTAATCCTTTGCCTCAGTAGTTAATACACCATCTTCAATAGTTACAGCAGGAAAGTTGGTACCAAAATTTGATTTGTTAATGTGCAACTTAGCCTTATCAAGTATACGGTAAAGCTTTTCACCATTCTCATTTAAAGCTTGTGTACCATCTTCGTTGGTCACCGGCATAGCATCATTCAATCTTCCAGTTCTTGGATCTGAACCGATCGGTAATTTTCTCTGGTTCTGTGACAATTGAGCTTCTGTCTTTAATAAGTCAGGTCTCAGGTTTGTAAAGTAATCAGTTAATGCCTCACGTGCTTGTTGTTGTTCAGCAGGTGTGTTAAGTTTAAACTTTGTACCATCAATGAACATGTAGCGTTTAGTATTATCACCTCTCTCCACATTAATCTGGAGACGCTTATCATTCTTGTACACATAGTTCTCAATGTAATTTTTACGTGTGTTGTAATCAATTGGATTACCCTGGCTATCAACCAAGTCATCTACAATCAAACTCACAATTGTATCAGTAAGATCTGTTTCATCAGCGACACGCGGACGCTCAATAATAACAGCTTCACCATACATATCTTCAAGGTCAAAGAAAGTTGTTCCTGGACTCAGGTTATCTCTTTGCCCGGCAAGCGTAACATTTTCTGGTTTAAAGATGTGCCCATCAAAATTCACAGAACTTAAACGTCCTCTGTAATCACTTGACACAGGGATGTAACCCATGCTTCCGCCATCAATTTTATTACGAACTGTATTGGTTGTACCACTTACATGTTTTCTGATATCATCAATAGCCTTAAGCTCCTTGATGTAAACTTCTCGAGCTGTATCAAAGTCTAAGTTTCTAGTTCTGGCCAGAGACTTGATTGCGTTGGTGTCTTCAGGTTTAAGATTCACAGAACCGTTATCATTGAAGAGACCTTCTGTCGCACGAAGACTGTAGTATGCAATCTTTCCTGAGGAGTCCAATGTAGGCGTAGCATCATTATCAAATCGGATAGGTTCTCCGTATTGATTAGTCAACACCAATAGAACACCTTTCTGTTGCGGGTCAAATCTTGCAACATCAGCAGCCATATCAGGTCCTAGGTCAGCCGCATCAATTTGACTTACAGAAACTGCCGTTAGGTAAACTGGCCCCATCCCATGATAATCCATCTCACTACTGTCGTAATCAACACCAGCTAACTCTTGGATTAGTTTTCTCTTCACATCAAAGTAAAACTTTTGCTTAGGATCCGGAACATTGTAATTTGGATCATCTTCAACGTAAGATAAAGCTTCCTGTATTCTATCAGCCCATGCTGTTGCAGGAGCTGCTCTAAAAACACTTCTTAAGAATCTACCAACACGACCACCTCGAGTAACTGGAGTTGGCGTAACTGGTTGTTCTTCCTCTTCAACCTCCTCGGTTTCTTCTTCAGTAACAACACTGTTCAGGCCTTCTAATTCTTCCTGGATACTTGACTCTGTAGTAAGATAGTTTTCAATTGCTTGAACGCCTGTCTCCTCATTAGTAGCATCAAGAACTAAATCAGACAAAGCGTTTCTGTCTAAGCCTGCGTTTCTTAAGCCTCTCTGTAATTCAAGATCCGTTGAGATAATCTGGTCAATGAAGAATGGAGTAAGTCGTGCGTAATCTACAGCTTTTTCATGATCATTTGTACTAGCCTTGATCATGTCGTAGATAGACTGGACATAATCATTCAGGTCAAATGGTTCAGCTGAGGTAGCTATCCTATCAAGATTACCAGCAATCTTCTTTCTTAATTTACGCTGTTGCGTTTCACTTATAGCACAATTCATTATTCACATTCATTTACGTCGTCCAACAAATCACTATCTAAATCTTCATCAGTAGCATTTCTACCTGCAGCAATATCCTCCTGGATTGATTCCTGATTATTAAGACCTCTTCCTGTTTCTATAGTCTCATTTGAAAGCTCTGTGCTTTCTGGTGTTACTGTCTCAGGTGTTACTGTTGATTCTGCCATAGCTCTACTGTGTTTATATTTAACTCTTTCTGTCTCAGTTCCCCTACGTATTCTGTAACGTTTAGTAGGGTCATTGATATCAGTACCAAAGATAGTGTCTTCAGTTATATTATTGATCTTAACTTTTGTACGAGCTCTGTTATTCATGATAACAGTTTCACCCACTACAAAATCTTCAAAGGTAAAGTTGAAGGCAAGCTCATCTTTCTTAGCCTGGATCTTAGCTTCAATTGCAGGACCAGTTAAACCAGCCGCCGCTCTAAGTTGAGGGTTGGAAGCAAACTCCGCTAACAACTCTGCCTCAACAGCAAGTAGCTCTTCATAGTTTTCAGCGCCCGCAATCTCCTCATCAATTCTAGTAAGGATGGATTGACGTTGTTCTTCTAACTCTGCTCTTGCAGCATTTTGATCAGCAAGTTCAATCTCATTACGTTCTTCTTTAGTAAGACCTTCCTGTACTAGAACCCATGCATCTGAAACATCCATTGCTCTACGTTCTTCTTCAGTGTAACCAAGATCTAATACTTGTTGCTTGAGTGCTCTATTCCATTGTGTAGGAATATCAGCTGCTTCAATTTGAGCAAGCGCTGTAAGTCGAGAATTAACTTCAGCAGTTTTATCAGTAAAGATTGCAGTTTCTCTCTCATTAAGTTCAGTACCTGCTTTAATCTTCTTAGCAATAGAATCTATACGCGCTTCAGATACAGCACCTGTGTCAACAAATGCCTGATACTCTTCATCACTAACTGTTTGGCTAGATGCCAAAGGTGCTACTGGAGGACCAGCTGGAGTTTGTACTGGAGGTGTAACTGGTGTGGCTGTTCTGCCATTCGTTCTATTGTAGGCCGTAAACACTTTACGTGCCGGAGACAAACGTTTGATAAATGTATTACGGAAGAAACCAGAATTCATAATCTGTTCATCAGACATCATCTCCCAGTTCTCTTCGTGCGGTTCTAAGTTACGTCTAACTAAACTAGCATTGTCATCTTTGTACGCTTGCACAAGCTGCTTCATTAATTCAGGATGTTGATCTCTGATTTCAGCAAATGGTGTAGTAGGTAGAATTTGCGGTTCTGTGCTAGTACCTCCTGCTTCTGGAATAGCTTCTTGAGCAGCCGCAGCTTTAAGTTCTTCTATTTGCTTGTCATACTTAGCATTAATCTTTTTGAGTCTTTTGTCAAGATTAGCTTCTTCTGCAGTACGTTCGCCAACTTTTGTAAATTCTCCAAAAGTGACAGTATCATAAACGGCAGCCATGTAATCTTCAGTAGATTGCTCAGATGAAATAGAAAAAGGTTCAGGGTCTACAGCATTACCGTATCTATTTTTTTCATTACTCATGTAAGCTTTACGACTACCATCAGCAGCATGACGAATCTGAACATAAGTGGTTTCACCTTCCTCATTAGTTGCTTCAAAGTCTTCAACTTTTTCAATAATGTTTCCAGCATACTGTTCAAGCTCTGCTTTACGTGCAGCTTCAATACGTTTTACTTTTGCTTGATCTAACTGGAGTGCAGTTGGTGCACCGAAATCAGAGTCAATTTTAGTAGTGATGATGTCAAATGCCGCATTCATTACAGTACCGTCAGCCTTACGACCAAACATTCTTCTGAAGAACTTAAGCACCTCATCTACAAAGTTTGTCCAAGTGGATCCTGTACGGTTCTGATCGGCGTATGATATTTCTGAAAGCAGTGTTTGGAATTCTTGATTAGCCATTGCCTCAGCAACAAACTCTGCAGGATTCTTCATACCGTAGTAAGGCTTGCTTCCATACTTAGCTTGGTTTTCTGGTGCAGACATAAACTGATCTACAGCTGCCATAAGAGATTTAATACTTCTTCGGAAATTAGCATCTTCACTAAGACCTTCAACAGTTCTACGGTGTATCTCTTCATGCAGTATTACAAACTCAATTGGTGTACCTGCATTTCTATATTCTCTAGAATTATAACGAGCATCAATAACAGTTTGCTCAGTAGGACTATAAGTACCAGGCTTAGAACTATTTTTGACAAAAGTTACTTTTTCACCTTCCTTAGCAAGCCTTAATAGATTTTCAGCCAGAGCCTTTTCTCTATGTGTAGCAAACTTGCTGTTGATTATAGATTCTAATACTTGTGCTAACGGTACCTCACTGCTTTCAGCTGCCGGATCAAATCCAAATTGCTCAGCTAGATCATTGTAAGTTCTCTTATCGTTGGCCAGTTTTGGTCTAGTCTTAGTTTGGTATTCACTTGTACCTTCAGCTTCAGGGATTTCAATGTCCATGATATCCTGAACATAATTCTTGATTATGTTTACAGCCTTACGGTGTTGGACAGAGTTCTTTTGAATCTCTCTTTTAATCCCTGTACCACCATCTTTAGTTTTAAGTTGGTAGAATTGACCAGGCATTTTACCTTCATCAAGCAAAGGCTTAATTTCTTTCGGGTCAAAGAATACATTGATGTCACTTAAAAGTTGTAGAAGACGGTTTGTTTCTACCACCTTCATCCATTCTTTCAAGGCCTTTTCAATTTCTTGATCTCTCTTAGCAAAAGCATCTTCATGTTGTTTTGCTAAACGCTCAGCTCTTTCCATGAATGCTTTAGGGCTTGTCATCATATTGACAGCCTTCTCAAGGTTACGTGCATCCATACTAAGCATTTGATAATCCATCAGCTTGTTAAATGCTTGTTGAATGTTTTCATCAAACACATACTCTTTGTTCTCACCTGCTACATGCTTAAGATATCTTTCAAAAGCCTTGTATGCTTTCTTCAAAGACTTGTTGCCTTCCGGAGTTACTTGACCACCAACCTCACCAGAAGTTGTTTCCATAACACCTTGCATAGCCTCAGCATAGTTTTTCAAGAAGTCTCTCTTTTGAGATTTATACTTACGCCTTTTAACTTGTTCTTTGGTTAATTTTTCTTCAGGTAAGGCATCTAGTTCTTTACCAAGCGTATCAATTTCAGCTTGTACTTGTGAAAGAGTTCCATCAAACAATATATTGAAGTCGTTGATTGAAGTATTCTTAAGTTTGAGATCTGCATTAGCTTCACCCATTATAGAACTCATTCTCTCAAGAGTTCTATCAAAAGCATGCCCATTGAAAATAAATTCCTTTTGAGCAGCTTGCCAACCTACATGATTGATTGCACTTTTAATGTACTGGAGACTTCCTTTTTCGTAAGCACTTGGATTAAAAGGATTCGTATGCTTCTTCTCAACAAAGTCAAAACGGGCTTGAATCTCTTTAGCTCTTTTGATAGACTTATCAATTTTGGCTTGATACTCCTCAACACTAAGATCACCGTATTCAGCTTTAATGTCTGCCTCTTCAGCACTACGCATATCCTCGAGGCGTTCAATGAATGTGTCCATTCTCTTAGCTCTCAATGCAGTGTAAACATGATCATAAAGACCTGCATCTTTGATATCATGGTACGCTTTAGTATCACCGTTTACTTCTGCTTGTTCTGCAGCTTTATCATACTTATGCTGTGCCTCAGTGTTAGCTAAATCCTGATTGAAATATTTCATAGGGTCATTGAACATCTCGTTCAATGTGTTAGCTTTTTTATTAAGCTCTGCCATACCCTCAGCTTTCTGAGCTTTGTATTTAGCAGGATCTTTAAATCTAGAAACTCCAGCCTTAAGATAGCTTGGTGCCATTGTAACAGGTTGTATCATACCACCCATTAAAAATCCAGACATGAAAGTTTCAAATCCTTGACCAGAAAACTGTTTAGATACGTTATCTGATATTGCAGCCCATGCACCACCCTTGAGAGGAGTTCCCTCAAACTGAGCTGTATAATAATCTTTTGAAGATCCGGCTATAACTTCCTGAGCAACTTCTTGAAGACCTTCTGCAAAATTGGCTTTGAAGTAATTCATACCAACATTACCGTAAGCTCTTGGATTACGGGCTGATTTGAGAAAACCTTTCCAGTTATTCTCTACCACCTCAAAGGCATCCTTAGCAGCCTTTCTGTTAAACATTAATTTACCAGCAGCACCTTTCTCGAGTAAGTCTGAACCAACTTTCTTGAAAGGATTCATTTTAGTAAAGGCTCTATTCAATACAATTTTATTGCTGAAAAATATTGTAGGAAGGTTTGCCCAAGTTGTTGTTGCTCCAGCTTTAGCTGCAGTATCTCTAATTGAGGCTAATTCATTTTCATTTGGATTACGACCGTGAGTATGTACAAACTCGTCATACAAGTCACCAATCATTTCATTTTGAACCATACCACCCTCAAGTGATGATTCACCAAAAGCTATTCTTGCATTTCTGACATCTTTGTAAAAAGAAAGAAAGCCTGAAGATGTTTTAGCAAGCTTATCCATCTCTCTGAAGTTTTCTAACTTACCAGCGTTCCTGATAAAATCAGTTGTGTTTTCTAAAGGGTTAAGAAAACGCCCTGTACTTTTAGCAGCTTGAGTAAAATACTTTTTAGCCTTACTCATGTCTTTCAACGAGCCTAAAGTTTTAGCAAGATTTTTACTAGCCTGATATGCATTTTTAATCTTCCATAAAGCTTTACCAGTTCTAGCAACACCTACTGCTCCTGCAGCAGGTGCGGCATAGCCACCAGTTAAAGCAGTAACACCTAGTTCTGCTAAGTATTCTAATCCAAGTTCACCAAGTATACCAAAAGTATAACCTGTATTTAAAAATTGATTAGTCATGAATCCTGTAGCACCACCTTTACTACTACTACCAATGGCCATATTCTCTTCCATCATACGAGCAGCACTCTGATCAGTTACACCACCCCATCCAAAGGCATCCATCATTCCTAATCGGAATTGACTACCCCATTGACCAGCTGCTCTTCCCATTTCCATAGAAAGGCTGGTATTTTCGTTGTAGAGAGACTCATTATCTCGAGCAGCATTAAAACCAAGTTCATCATAAAGACCGTGCTGATAATAACGCTCAAAACCTATGTGATCCATACCTGCGCCAAATTGAAAAGACTTAGCACCTTGCATTGGATTAATTACTTCAGCTTGATGATTATTTCTCATGAAGTCTAAAGCACTTACAATACTTTCATGATTTGCCATAGGCGGTAAAGCAGAACCTCTTTGCGTAATAGGCGTATTCATATTTACGTCTAATGGTGCAATAGCTGCTTTATTTTGAGCAGTAGGGTTTATGTCAGCAAGCCCACCTGTATATACTTTTCCAGTAACTGGCGTACCAGCACTTAAATCAGCACTAAAAAAATCTGAGTCTTCTGGATTAGCCATAGTGTTTTATAATTGTGATGGGTCTTTAATCCCGTTCATCATATTGTATTGAGTCATGAGAGTTTGATTACCTAATGCGATTTCTTGCATTAAAACTTGGTAATCTTGAACAATCTGATTCACATCTGTTAAAGGTGATTGGTATATATTGTAATGCGGTTGCCATATAGGCTGACCTTGATCATCAATAGCCGCCATCACACTACCTTGTACCTCATAACCTCCTTGTTGGGTTTTTTTAACTTTAAGATTTTGACTATATCCAGGATGAGAATCTAATGAATATTCTCCAGCATAAGCCATCACTCTGTCAATGTCTGTATTCTGAGAAGCTTGATAAAAACCATTGGTTGCATAATTCTTGTTAAGGTAAATTGTCATACCTTGATTCATCAGTTGCTCCTTGTAAGGTCTCATTAAACCAGCATTCTTTTCACTACCCATGTGGCTGTCAATGTATGTTGAATTAAGTTTCACGTTCATTGCTGTCCAGTTGTCATCACTACCTGCGATGTTTTGATAAGTCACGTCAAGCATTGGTCTTTTCTTATTCTTAGCGTCACCCATTGTACTGAAGTCTAGCATCACTTGGCCAAACAATTGTTTAGCCATAGCATCTGTATTTTCAGGTAGATTATTTTGAGGACCTCCTATTGTAATCTTAGCACCGTTAGGACCAGCTCTGAAAGCATCTTTAAAGAAATTCATAGTATTCATTGTAGAACTACTCTTATACTTTGATGGATCTACCATAAAAAAGTTAATTCCATTTGCTTGCTTAGAACCTGTACCCGTTATACCTAATGCCTGAAGACCTCCTTCTGGAGTAGCATATTTTGTAAATGCTCTTTTATAAATATCATGTAAACCTTGATCAGCTCTACCATCATTTGTTCCAGCAGCCCAGTTTGCAACATCAGTTGGAGAATCATAATCCCAGTTACTCCAACCAGCTTCTTCAGAACCCCAACCATAACCCCATTCAGCACCATCTCCTAAACCAACCCAGCCACCGATAGCTTCAAATACGTTAGCAACTTCACCTGTAATTCCAGCAACTGTTGTTCCTATAGCGTCAACACCTGACCCAACATAGCTACCAAAACCAGGATCTAGTTGTTTGTCACCTCTGTACATTGCCTGAGCTTTATAATAGGCATCATCCCAACCACTATTGTATTGAGGTTGACCTCCTGAATAATCAACATATTCTTCAGCATTAGCATCTGCGTAAGATGTCGCAAATTCTTCCATGGATCTCACACGTCCTGTTTCAGTATCAATATAATGTTTTAACATTTCACCGTACATAGCATTATCTGCAGAAACTCTGTTGATGATGTCTACTGATTCTTTAGCATACCATTTATCTAATTGATCAAGACTAACTTTTTTAGCAGCGATACGTGTTCTTGCTCCATTTGGACCACTAGTAGTAGCCCAAAGGTTTCCTAAGTAATCTTTGTTGACTCTATTGCTTTCATCAGTCATATCCATCATCGGAAGCAATACGTTTTCATAAGCATTGCTTACTACTTGATTTGGTAATGTCCCACCTTGAAGTAATGAGTTAAAGTCAAAAGTTTGAGCCATTTGGGCTTTCTCTTCAGTTGTTGCGTTATTCCATCTTTCAACATTATAACCACCACCTTCGAGATCTTTACCAGACTCATTAATTAAGTAATCACCAAGAGCAACCAAGTCTTGAGTTGCAGCGCCAGTTGAATTTTCGTTACGTGACTTCTCTTGTGTTAATTTTAAAGCTTCACTGAAAATCATTTTCTCACCACCTACGACATCATTCAATAAAAGATTACGTTCATCTTGGAACATGTCATAGCCTGATTGATCACCTAAAAGATTTTTTTCATCCTGATGACCTGTCATCCAATCAGGAACATCTTCACCACCCATCACGTCAGTGATTACAGTACCAACATTATCTCCAATACCACCCATGGCTTGTTTCTGTTCAGACTCACCTTTAAGGTAGTCTTTATACTCAGCCAGTTCCATACGGTTTCGGTGCTTAGTATTTTCCAGAGACAATCGATTAGCCTGCTTGTAACCTTCAAATGAATATGGATCCTCTTTCATTGAGAATTCATAATCCTTATATGCCAATGTTTGAGCAGCACTGTTTATGTCCTGACCCATGTACATCATAGCAAGGGCGTTGTCAATGTTGCCAAAAGCAGCTCTAGGAGAACCACCTTTACGATTAGCAACATTTTTCAAATTACCATTTGCATCTTTTATTACACTCTGGCTTTCAACTAGAGCGCCTTCAACATTGTTCAGTTCTTTGTATTGACGAGCCAATGGACTACCTGCTGTAGTACCTTCTGTTCTAATTCTCTCTTCAAGTTGCTTACGTTGACCACCAGTCTGATTTACTTGAGTATTAATCTGTTCTTCTGCAGTCTGAGTTACACCGGTGAACATGTTAGTCATTTCTTGAACGTATGCTTGCTCAGCACCTTCTACTGAACCATAAGTCTCAACGTTTCCTTGAATCCACTGCTTTCTGTCCACATAAGATTTAGTCTTATAGTAATCAAGATATTTCGGATCCTTTGCAAATTTACCCATGAAAAGGTTTGCCAATGGTCCTGTAAGTTGAGGCCCATTCTTGGTAGTAGTGATATATCCACCTTGAAGTTGATCAACAGTGATATTTAGGTCAGCCTCTTTAGCAAGCTTGATAGCGTCGGCCATCATGTCCTGGTATGGGGTAAATCTAACATTACCCATTCCGGCAGCCTGATCATCTGTTGCATTTTTAAATTCTTCTGCTTGGAAGTTCAATGCTTGTACACCGCCTTCCCACCATGAACCACCACATTTTTCTGGATCAATACAATCTCTGAAACCTTCAGCACGTTGTTGTTCATTCTGCCAGTTACGTGTCCAGACCATATCCTTTACGATATTCTTGTTGTCTAGTAACTGATTGAATAACTCACCACCTGCATCAACATTTTGCTGAAGAGATAAATCCATACCGGACAACTTGTTTATGTCCTGGTCAATTGCTTTAAAGAATTGATCTCGAGCTTCAATATTACCGTCTCGCAGCATGGGTGCGTTAAGGAGTGACCCGTAGAGGTTACTCATTTGCTCATGAGCAGCATCATACTTGCTTTGCTTCATTTGCAAAGCCTTATTGTAAAAATTGAAATCAGGTTTGAATGCCTGAATCTGGGGTATATATCCTGTTACACCGTTTATGTATGTAGCCATAGTACAAAAATATTAAAAGTTTATCAAACCTCACATGTTTATTAGCCTCCGTAATAACCATTAGGCACACCTCCTGGATAAGCGAATGCTGCAGGATTCGCGCCCATAGCGCCACCCGGACTACCTCCCGGTATACCTGCATCAGCTTTTGCCATTTGCACATAAGCTGCATCATCCCATCCTGGATTCATACGTTTATAACCAGCAGCTTTGTCCATTACACTTGACTGGTTTGAAGTTTTTGGCGTAATCTTTCTACCACCAGTAAACGTAGTGTACCCAGTTGTTGGATCCACACTGTATTGGTCATATAAACTATTCATAGTCTGCGTCTGTCCTTTATTAGTCCAACCATTAATCCATGATTGTCTTAAGTTCTGACGAGCCATGTCCTTCTCATTCTTAAATTGCTGGTTAGCAATAGTATTCTTATCCCAAAGCTGAGTAGCAAGTTGCGCATTACGATCAGAAGCTCTATTCATTATATCAGCGTTAGCCATCTCGAATTGATTAGCTATCTGTACATTCTGATTATGAACACCTGAAATAGTGTTAGCTACGTTCTGTGCTGCTTTACCTTGAATCTGAGCAGCTCTAGCATTAAACGCTTGAGGCCCCGAGAATGTCGCTGCACCTTGAGTAGAAATATTAGCAAGTTCCGCATTAGCAGCAAGCTGTCTGGTAGGATCCATAAAAGTAGGATTAACCAATTTTGTAGCAGCCTTCGCTTGCCATGGTGAGAATTTTTCTCTTCGGAAAAAGTCTCCAGCTGCACCGGCAGTAGCTACAATATCTTCAGTCCACCATTTTGCGGGATCTGCTTGTTGAATTTCTGGTAAATGTTTTACAGCTTCTGGTTGCTGGTCAGCATCTGTCCATTCTACTTCCTCAGTAGACAAATCCTGATCAAGTTCTTTTGGAAGAACTGCCTGACCTGCTGTAGTGTTTCCAAAGAATTTATCTACAGGAGAGATAGGTTTGTCGTCATAAGTATGCATTCCGTGGGAATCTTTAAGCCCTATCGGTGTAAGATTAAAGTTTGCAAGAGTCTCTGTAAATTGTTCATCCCTACTAGCATCTTGAAGACCACGGTAAGCAGCTTGAAACATTGCAGTATTCATACCTCCGAAAAGTTCATCATCATTGAATCCTAAACTTTTCATGTTTTTCTTGTACTCTTCACTACCAGTTGTTTCCCAAGACTTGAGATCTTTCTCAGACTTCATCTTCGGCTTACCGTCTTCATATACAATCTTACCGTCAGCATCTTTCTCATACAGCATTCCTGAAGAGTTGATAGCGTAGACTTGTTTCTCACCTTGTAAGAAATTACTAATTACCTGCTCTTGTGGAATAGCAAGTAATCTTTCTTTCTCTTTATCTGAAAGTTGCCCTTCTTCAATGTGCTTCTGGTAATTAGCATACACTGCATTCTGTAATTCAGGATTACTTGTAAGTGTATTTTGAAGATGCCCGTAAGCCCCTTGCAAATCACCTAGACGTTCATCTTTGAAATCATAGTCTTTAGTAGTGTATCCAGTAGCCTTGTACCATTTACCATCTTCTTTCTTGATGTAATCACCAGGCTGAACCTTAGTCTCATCATAACCATCTTTGGTAATGTCCCACTTGACAGAACCCTTTGGAATGTTTTGATAGCTAGTCTTCTTGTTCGAAGTAGAAGCAACAGGCGTTTCACCCGTTCCACCACCGCCTTGATACTTAGGCATACTTACTCTAACACGACGCTGCGATCCAGTACCACCGCCAAATTGATATTGAGCATTAGGTCCCAGTGAAGGAAACCTAGTCCAACTCATAGAACCACCTTGAGGTTCCTTGGCATTGTTGCTACGAGCAACACCACCATACTGAGCCATAGGAGGTCCTTGAGGAGCTCCTTGTTGTTCTTGTCCTGGAATCTGTATAAGTTCCTTAGGATCAATCCCTGTAGCAGCCAAGTAAGGCATGGCGATACCAGGAATACCATCAGGGAAACCTTTCATAGATTCTTGCACCATTGCTAAGCCACCAAGTTTTAGATTATAATTAGTAATCATTCTCTCAGCAGTATCGATATCCATCTTAGTTGAATTAGGATCCATGAGAATTTGCTGATACTTATTCAAGTTGTATTGCTTAGATAAGTCAGCGGGTGTAAACCCTTTGTTTTTCTTCTTGACATTCTTACCGAACTGAGCAAGTATGTCCGGATCCTTAATCTTCATTTTATTATCTCGTGAGAAAATGAAAGAGTCAGCAGGTAAATTCAAAGGAGTACCTCCATCATAGTGACGTTTACCACCAATGTTATAAAACTCAGGGATACCACCTTTTGAAAGGTTAGTGACTACTGTTTCACCTTTTTCTGCTTCCAGATTGGCAAGCTCTCTTGGAGCAGCCTCTACAGTCTTATTGACTCTTGTCCCTTCCTTTGTACCATTAGTTCCAGGTGTAAATACACCAGCTGGCATTATAGCATCAGCACTGTTAGTACCCATGCCCGCATTACTGCCGACATTCATACCACCTTGTGCTTTAGGGAGATTTACTTTTACTCTTCTCATATCTGTAAATTAATCTAAATATTCTACTGTTCCACCCATTGCAAGGATTTGATCAATCTCTGCTTGGGACATATTGTATTCACCACCATCTTGGTACTGAGGTTGACCTCCGTATTTAACATATTCTCCAGAACCAATCGCACCAGTATTCATTCCTTGGAATTGAGTAGGTACCATGTTTCTTGGATCAATGTAACCTTGGTTCTGAGTCCACTTACCACGATCACCTTGAGTGTTTGCCATGAAATTAGCATCACCCAAAGTCTTTTGCTTCATCTGATCTTCAAATGCTCTCATCTGTCCTTGGTTACCTATTGCAGCAAGACCAGCCATTCCAGCTAAACCTGCATCAGCAGCAGCCATCATAGTTGCACCGTCCGGACCTTTTCTACCCCATACGCCTTGTGTTTGACCCCAAGGTCCTTCAGTCATTGGAGTACCTACAGGATTTTCACCACCGCCTTGCATATAAATACCAGTGCGAGGATACATCTGCGCCTGAGGAAAAGCTTCAGGAAATGGAATACCACCGCCTTGTTGTCTATAGAATGTAGGGTACATTTGTGCTTGAGGGAATGCTTCTGTATAAGCACCACCAAACATCATAGCTGGTATGTTTCCACCGTATGCCATTTGATTTGGATCCATCATAATAGGCTCTTCTTGACCACCCGGGTAAGCAGGAATATCTTGTCCAGAATCCCACATAATACTGTTAGGACCATTTTCTGAAAATATAGATTGATTAGGATCTATACCTGTTACCTCAACAGCATTAGGATCTGGTTTTATACCTTCTTCAAGGATTGCACTCACCTCATCTTTTAATTTTCTATTTTTCTCCATTGCTGTATTAGGATCTTGAATATTTAAAGCTTCAGGTGTTTCTTCACCTGGTGCTCCAGGCATTCCTGGTTGACCGTAATGAGAGAATTTCATTTTAACCTTACGAGGACCTTTTCCAAACATTCTTCCTTTGTACTTATACTCATCTAAGTAAGTATCAGCAGGATTGTAAGCAATAGCAGGACCATAGTTTTGACTAGGGCCTCTTTGCCATCTACCTGTCGGGTTTAAGTTATAACCTCCTGGTTGAGTTACAAAGAATCCTCTACCCGGCTGTCCTTGCTGAGTAGTCTGATTTGTAGTAGTGGTATCAACCTCTTCTGTCACGTTACCACGTCTTTCACCAGATCCGTTACCATCACCAGTCCCTTTAGTAGCATTTTCTACTACGTTTGCTGCGTTATCAAATGTCTTGATATCATCAGTACCACCACCGGTAGTACCATTATTAGTATTTGTGTTGATATTATTGTTTGTGTTAATATTCGTTTCATCAGTTTCCCAAGTACTACCAGCACCTCCTCTAGTACTGTTCTCATCTAAAAACCTGTTTGTTTCATCTTGTACATATTGCTGAGCCATTCTTGTAGGAACCCACTTTTGCTGAGTATAAGGAGTAGATACATCAACAAATCCTGCCTTGTACATGTTAACCCCGATACCCCCAGTAGGATCACTTATCATTGGCTGATTGATCTGGTCCATTAAATAAGGATCATTTCTGTAACCATATTGATTAGCATAATCATATTGATTAGCAGTAGCATTTAAAGGAATAAAACCTCCTCCGAATTGGTACATTGGTTGTCCTCCATAAGGGTACATATTCTGACCGCCGTATCCATACATAGGCTGACTGCCATACGGATGCATCATTGGTTGACCACCATAAGGAAAGAAACCACTATTCATTCCACCCATTCCAGGTACAGGGCCCATTTGGTTCATGTTGATTGGTTGATTCTTTTTTTGCATCTCATTAATATTTTGATTGAACATGTCCCATTCATTAACAGGCTGGTTTTGCTGTTTCATATTCTTGGCGTATTGCTTATATTCTTTTTTGGCATCTTTATCAGTAAACTTAGTCTTAAGCCTTTTCAACTCTAAGTCATTTCTGTCAGTGTTAGCGTAAATGGATCCAGCCAATTCTCCAGAAGCACCAATCATATTTTTGAATGCTTGCTGGTTATTTTGTTTCATATCACCATAAGCATTAGCCCACTGCTGAACGTTTTGATTTGGCTTATAACCAAAATTCTGTCCGCCCATTTGTCTATGCTGAGTACCTTGCATAAGCTGACCATTAGGCATCATGTGATATCCTGGAGGAATTCCACCGTAAGCCATCATTGGCGGTGCCATCGGAGGCATCATTTGTCCAGCCATTTGTTGAGCTAAAGCCTCAGCTTCTTGCTGAGCCATTGCGTTGAAATTGTTTCGAGCCATTGCGTTCTTCATAATATCTTTATTGTACTGCACCATACTGTCAGTGGTTACATTTTGAGGTGCCTTCGATGTTCCTCCGAATTGTTTCTTACTATAATTTTTTGCCATCTGTTTGAAGTTTTTCAGAAGCTCTTTTTTATCAGGAGCAGGGTATCCACCATATCGCATTTGCTCTACTGTTACATTTCTATTAGCCATCATGTCACCGTATTGTTGTGCTGCTTCAAAGTTAGCATCTAATTGCTGAATTGCTTTCTTTTGCTTACGTTTACTTAAATCAGATCCTTGAATCTTAGCAACTTCACCAGCATACATTTGTTCTTGCGACATAGCAGGCTGCAAGTCCTTTAAGTTTTGTGACATAGGTATTGGCGCTATAGGTCGCATAGGCATCTTTTTTACAGGCACTTTATCCAACTTAGCTTTAGTAGCATTCATCTGCTCTTCAAGAGCTGGTGTGTTACCTACATATCTATAACCCTGCATTCTCCAATCTTTACCTTCTTCACCATTACTACTAACAGGAGTCTTAGCAAAATCATTACGTGCTCCACCTGGTGCATTGTAATAAACCTTTTTACCATTTTCATTACCAGCATAAATTGTACTGTGTGAAGGAACCCATCTATCAGAGAAAGTGTTACCTTGGTAATCCTTATTCTTAAATAGTTCTTCTTGAACTACATCACCTGGTTGCCAGTCTTCTTGAGACACTGGTACAAAACCCATCTTTCCAAGGTTTCCTTTCATCTGCATGTTACCTGGTATTAGAGGAAACTTGTCTCCCGGATTCAAAGTTCTTCTCGAATCAATTTGCACAGGTTCATTTCCAGGTATAGTGTATCCGCTGTCACCCAATAATTCACAAGTATGAGAATTACAAAAGTATTTACCTTTATCAATCCAACCTAGGTCAGTTCGCGTAGGGATGTTACCTTCATCTTTCTTCTGAGCATTATTTAAAAGAGTTGGTGTTAATCCTTGGACTCTTTGCATCTCAGCATCATAAGCAGCTTTTTGAGCGATGTATTGATCATACAATGCATCAAAGTCTTCTTGAGGAACTTCTTCAGCATTAGTAACAGGGAATGATTCAACTGGCCGCTCTCCTGCATTAGGACCACCCATTTGAAAATGAGGGACATCACCACCACATTCAAAACAAGGTTGCCCACCTTTTCCAAATTCTTGAGATCCTTCTCTTAATACGTAGTTAGCGTATTCTTGAACACCCATTCCTGCTTGTTGTGCTTTACGTGTAAACTCCCCCGGACGTTTCACGGCTCCTTGGATCCAACCGCCCGATTTAAAAATATTACCTCCATACATTTGACCTGGTATATAACTGTCTGTTGAGCCTTGCATATTTTTAAAGTTAAACGCTTTATCTAAGTCATCTACGCTTTGAAATCCATACTTTTGTGCAAGAGTATGATCTAAATTACCCGCCATATCTCTAAAAGTCTGACTGTTATAAAAGTTCTCATATCCTTTATCTTTAATAAACCAAGCACCTGATTGACCCCTATCTTGAAATCCACCAAAAGGCTGCCATATTCCTTCAGTTGTACCTCCAACCCCTGTACCTTTCTTTTCAGCCCAGCCAGAAGACTTGTAAAAAGACTGTGTAGTTCCGTTAGGCAATTTTACTTGCACAATAGGTCTTCCGCCATAAGTTCCTTGATACTTGATCATATCAGGGTGCACTAAATCTGTACCAGTTGCACCAACCTCATCCCAATACTTACCAGCCTTTTTCATGTTGTTAAGCTGAGTAGGTATACCCGCATAGTCAGTTACTACAGGGCCTTCAATATCAATTTCAGGATTCTTGTTGTTTTTAATAACATCATCTTTAAGAGTGCTGCCTGTTGTAGGAACATTATCAGCAAAGCCTAAAACCTTTTTTCCTTTTTTAATAACACTCGCTGGTACAAAAGGTAAAGCAAGACCTGCTGAATATATACTCATATCTGCCGCATCACCTCTAACAGTTGCATCAACAAGACCTACCGCATCACTAATAGTTTCAATACCAGGTAAAGAACTGATAATATCTTTACCAGTCATAATCATTTTCTTGGTACCTCTTTTAGTATACTCTTTATTGTACTGCTCGATTTCTTCAGGTGATAACCACATGCTGGTACCCGCAGGTTTACCTACATAATCAGCCATTATATCATCAACCTTATAAAGCTCTTTGCCTTGATCACGCATTGATTTGGTATACTGTTTTTGACGGTATTCCTTTTGATCTTGGGGAGACATTGCCTGAACTCTGTAATGCTCAGCTTTATCTACTTCTTCTTTGGCTCTAATGTTTTTAACTTCATCAGATACACGTGCTCTTTTGTTTTGGTCAAGCTTGTGCAATGAACCAGTATAAGGATTATATCCATATCCACCACTATAAACAGCTTTGTGAATTTGGTCATTATATTTTGGATTGCTTGAATACACAGCATGTGAATCAAACCAATTAGGATTGTCTTTGTAAGTCAACACTTTATTTTGACCTTTGTAACCTGTTAAATAAGGTTGACCGCCTTTTTGAAATTGCTCTGGCTGTTCTAATTCAGGTTGCAATCTATAGTTAACTGTAATTTCTTCACCATACTTAAGTTTACGTAAAGGAGTGATCATGCGTTTACCATTCAACATAACACTTGCTGTGTTAGGGTTTTCTGAATGATTATAGTACTTACCGATATCACCAGTAGGTTGACCATTGATATGAGAAACACCAATCATTTCACCAGGATTGAACTGACGTCCTGCCATCAAACCTTTACCTTCAATAGCTGAAATACCCACAAAAGTATTCTCAGTGTA